>Ga0160467_100360_pt1 | contig 47347 bp, 43 predicted proteins | sample HID1972I_E11MG_FD_108221 | JGI IMG/M metagenome (GOLD analysis project Ga0160467, IMG submission 108221) | Enriched pill bug-associated microbial communities from UW Madison campus, WI, USA - HID1972I_E11 MG | ecosystem: Host-associated > Arthropoda: Insects > Digestive system > Unclassified ... | reverse complement strand
TCGTTGGGTATTACAGCGCGCTCAGGCCGCATGAATATAACGGCGGGTTACCCCCCAACGAATCGGAAAATCGATACTGGGAAAACTCTAAAGTGGTGGCCAGTTTTTGTTGACCACTACACTGCTGTTGTCGGCATGGCCAGTGGAACAAAAGCAATGCTGGCTCCGCTATTCTCTTCAATTTCCTTCGACTTGCATATGGATTCGGTTGATTCATGAATTTTTTGTTGCGCGAATAACATGCGAAAACCGATAAATGAGACGATCAAGCCTCCAGCAATACGTAGTCCTGGAATTGAAATACCGAATGTATTCATCACTAGATGCCCGCCATAGTAGGCCACAACCATAATGAGAAAGACGTAAAGCGCCGCCATTTTCGACTGCTGATAACGCTCGGAGATACTCATATTGGCTGACAAACCGAGGAAAACAGCAACAGTGATAAGTGGATTTGCCAGAGGAAGAAGCACGGCAAGACCAAAACCAACAGCTTTAAAAAGATCGAGCATTAGTTTTCACCCCAACAATACATTGCAATAATTAACTACTATAATCGTGCATCGCATAATGATTAAATGCGCCAGTACATTGAATGACTGGGAATTCAACACACCCTTAGTCTTGGTAATTAGCGTTGAATATCAGACATCATTTTCGTGAAAATAACATCATGATAACACCATGTAAATACAGATTTTTTAAAATAACAACTCCACATATTCACGCAAAAGAAGCAACTTAATATTTTTGCGTGCAGCACAGTCCGAATAAACACGGAGACTATAAAATTTATTTTTCAAATTATAAAAAAATACCCCACCCCTTCGAAAAACGATATCACACCGCATTTACATTCCATTCCATATCCGCTAGTCTGAATTTGCAAGTGTCTTATTCTGGAAGTTTTTATTTCGGCAAAGTTAACTAGTGACAAGGAAAGTCCCGAAATACTACCCTGATAAATTGATCGCAAGACGTCTGAAAAAAATAGACGCAGGAGAGCATATGACAGTCAAACGTATTGATAGCAGTCCAAGGATGAGTCAGGCATCTCAGCATGGGAACTTGGTTGTTTTATCCGGACAGGTTTCTGTAGGTAAGAGCGTCGCTGAACAGGCCAGGAATTTGTTCGCCAGCATTGACGAACTCCTGATGAAAGCCGGTACGACAAAATCAAATATTATTTATGCCAATATTTTCCTGACTGACATGAACGATTACGATACGTTTAATTCAGAGTGGGATAAATGGGTCGATGCGGAGCATCAGCAATCCCCTTCCCGCTCAGCAATCCAGGTTGTTCGTTTGGCAAAGCCAGAATGGCTGGTTGAAGTTCAGGTTATCGTTGGCCTTTAATCAACGTTCATACAACACACAATAAGGAAAGCATTCTATGCAAAATGAAACTTATCCGAAAGAAACGATCGCGTTGAATGATGATGAAATATCAACTGAACTTGCAGCGATTTACATCCCGGATATTGTCATTCCCGAAGGGGGTATGCCTCTTCTTGAAAGGCGTATGCGTTGCCGCATTCTGGAGTGTCAACCGGGGAAAATTATCGCACTTCACTCACATAAGAATCGTCCGGCACTACTGTATGTCCTGCAGGGATCAGGTGAGGAGCACAGCAACCAATTCAATGAGGCACGCATCTGGAAAGAGGGCGATTGCTTTGCAGAATTTAACGATACGGAGCATTGGATTAAAAACCGTTCAGACGTGATCCCATTACGTGTTCTGACGTTTGATTTGATTGATGACGGCCCTGCCCCACAAAAATGTGACAGCGGTTGCTAGTTGCTACTCAGCTTTGGTAATAAGCGTTATCTCGTTTCCCATGATGCAGCCTAATGGTATTCAGGCTGCATCAGTTTTTACATCACTTTCTGACTCCGCTATCAGCATACCCTCATATCCAGTGATATAGCCCTCAAATAAGATACTGAAATATAACATCGTGACATGTTTCAATATTTCCCCCGCATCAAGTGCCCCCCCTCCAGAGGAGGGCTTTATGAAAAAACAAATAAAAATGTGACCTAAATCTTTTCTTCAAATAACAACGCACACTATTTAAATTAATTAAACATGCATTAAAATCAGGAAAAACAAACATAACCATGTTGAAACGCAAACGGTTTCACTGTGAATGCCCTCATTTCAAAACAATATACTACTTTATAGACAGTTACTCCTATGCACCTCAACCGTTTGACAGTCAAGTCATTGAATAATGAATATGCATAGGCTAGCCTGTCACTGTTCTTTATTCAGGACAACATTCACTTACTATTTACTAAAAGGATTGCTCTGATATGAAAAAAACAATGTGCACACTTATCCTTATGACATTAAGCTTCAGCTCATTTGCCGCAACTGAAATCCGTACCTCTGAGATGGCCAATATGAAAGAAAAAATTGGTGAAATCTCTGTTGACGTCGAAGATGGCACACTCGATGAAGCCATTGCTCAGTTATCCAAAAAAGCCGATGAAAAAGGTGCTAACTATTATCACATTACGTCAGCTGGCATGGAAGGTATGGGTGCTGACGTGCGTGCAACAGCTGAAATTTATAAATAATCCATTCGATTAGAACATATTTTTGTGGGCTCTTTCTGAAGACAATATGGAGAAAAGGTTTAAGACTGTTGGAAATGAGCCCGGTCTTTCAAAAGACAGGTCTGTCTCATTCATTTAGCCAAAGGAACACGTATGAATATTTGCGAACAAAAATTTAAATATATTTTTCTGGCTACATCGCTCGTCCTCTCAAGTGGTGCCATCGCAAGCCATCATTTTGAATCCGCGGCAGCACTTCAGGATCCGAGCATTAACCAACTCGATAACTATGTTTTTCAGTCTTCACGCGCCAATGCCACCACTTTTATCATGGATGTCAATCCTTCACCGAAAGAAGCTTCGGGTGGTATATTTAAACCAGGGGCTTTATATAACATTCATATTGCCGATGATTCAAAGTTCAAAACGGGCCATACCTTCTCAGTGATGTTTGATGAGAAAGGAAACTATACAGTTTACGACATGAATTCACCTAACGCGCCGGTGGGCACAAAAGGTAAGGAAATCGGCAAAGGTGAGCTGAATAAAAAAGCTGAACTGTCAGAGGGTATCCATCTATGGGCGGGGGTTGTCAAAGATCCGTTCTTTGGCAATTCTCCAGGCCTGCACATCCTCCGTCAACAGTTGTCAGAGGGTACGTACGATCCAGGCATCTGGACATCTGTGAAAGGAAAAAATATCTTCACCGGCCGCAAATGTGGCGCGATTGTCCTGGATGTGCCAAACACGTTGTTGGGCAAAAAGATCGAAGTCTTTATGACTACGGCAGTACAGAAAGATACGAACTGGAAACAGGTTCAGTATTCTGCCATTCCGCTGTTCTCTCATTCCATGCTTTTCGAAAACGAAGCACTGAAAACCGAGCATAATATGAGTCGTCCTGATAACTCTCAGGACATGAAAAACTTTGTCTCTGCCCGTACTGCTCGCGCCAGCACCTTTGCGCACTCCCAAAAAGAACCTCAGGTTTATGGTGACAAAGTTGCCAATATGCTTGTGCCAGATGTCATCACTTATAACGTAGGTACGCCAGCTAAATTTTCAGCCGCGTCGATCAATGGCCGCAGCCTGAGTGACGATGCCATGGGTGAAATGCTGACATTGCTGTTGGGCCAACCTACTGACCAGCATATTACTAACCAGAAATTATATACGCAGGATTTCCCTTATCTGATTCCTGCCTCTCTCAAATAACCAGAATGGGTTTCAATCAGCCATATGAAAATATGGCTGATTTTTTTGCGATATGAGATGAAGGATTAAGCAATGAAAGGATGTACCTTCCCGGTTCCCCGAAAATTGATAAAAGCATCTGGTCTTGTTTTTATCACTCTGGCCCTGTGTTGTACCAATGCGTTTGCCCATGATTTCTGGATCCTGCCCCATGATTCCATGCCCAAAAATGGGGATAAGGTTATTTTTGAATTACGCATCGGACCGGGAGTGCCCGGTAAACAGACCCCACGCCTGCCGGGCCTTATCGCCACCTTTGATGCACATGATGCGTTGGGACAGCAGAACGTAGAAGGACACGATGGCGCACTGGTCATTGGGCACCTGAAAATGCGTGATCCCGGTGCGACAATCGCCTCACTTACGACTAACGGAGCAAAAATCACACTACCTGCGGATGAGTTTGAAGATTATCTGAAGGAAGAAGGTCTGAATAAAATAGTAAAAGCCCGTGCGGAAAACGGTGAGTCCGATCAGCCCGGTGTTGAATTATTCTATCGCTGTGCCAAGTCCGTTATTCTCGTTGATAACCAAAGCAAGGGATACGACACCATTCTTGGCCTGGAACATGAACTGGTGCCGCTGACTGATCCGCTTCAGTACACCCCAGGTAAGCCTTTTACTGTCAGGTTATTAACCAACTCCCGACCACTAGCTCGTTTGCTGGTTAAAGCCGAACTGAATACCACCCCGCCCACTATACTGCGCGCCATCACGGATAAGAATGGTCTCGTCAGTTTTAACCTGCCGATGAAGGGAGAGTGGTTATTTAGCTCCGTGGATATGGACGTTTCCCCGGTTGATGGCGCTGACTGGAAAAGTATCTGGGCTTCATTAACCATTCCTATCGCAGAAGGAAATGCTTCATGACAATAAATAAAACACTGATTAATTTTATTCTCATGTTTACTCCATTGCTGATGATGAATGCTGCACATGCGCATAGTTCCGGAGAGGCGTCAGGTTGGATGCACCCTCTGTCGGGCACGGATCATTTGCTGGCTATGATCTCGGTCGGGGCGTGGAGCAGCCAAATAGGTGGCAAAGCCATCTGGATAGTTCCTTCCGCATTCGTTTGCTTTATGTTTACTGGTGGCTTAATTGGCTTTGAACACATTGAAATACCGGGCACGGAGGTAGGGGTTTCGCTTTCTGTGGTGTTGCTGGGCCTGGCCATTAGTGCGAAGAAAATCCTGCCGGTTTATCTGGCGGCCACTGCAACTGCGCTTTTCGGTATTTTCCATGGGTACGCACATGGCTATGAAATGCCATTAATGCAAAATAAAGCCACGTATACCCTCGGTTTTTTAGCCACGACCGCAATGCTGCATGTCGTTGGCGCCGTCGGAGCACATTATCTGTTGAAAACCGCCAGCGGTGATAAACTGCTGCGCGCGCTTGGTGCAATGAGTACTCTTTGTGGGCTGTATCTGGTTTACACCGTTATTTAGCTTTTGCCCCCTCAAATCACCGCTTGATTTGAGGAAATGACGTTCAATAGCACACATTAGCCGTTGGTCGATTGTGGGTGGATCCATATAATGGGACCACCCTTTATTGTCGGTTCACTGTCAGTCTGTGCTTTGGTGACCTGAAGGGTTTCATCGTGCGAACACCGACCCAAGAGGAATCAGAATGATTACGGCCCCTGATGAAGCTGGGGTTTACGCCGGCAAGCAAAAACTGCGGCCTTGCTGAAATGGCAATCTCACCAGAATCAGGTTGCTGCATACCGATAAGCTCTTTTTCACTGCATTTTGCACTGCAGTGGATCGAACACTGTTTTCCAGTCCTGCTTTATATCAACAACGCTCCAGCCCTGTTTTGCTGCCAGCGCTATGCCTTCGACTAGTTTGCCGCTGGCTGGCGGATGGCTGTCATAGGCGTATTCACGCGCAGCATCCGTGTGATGAATCAACAGTTCAAAGGTTTTATAGTCCGGATTAGCCGCAGTATACCGCAGCATATCCAGATCGCCGTCGCTGTTACCAAATGCGGCCACCGGTCGCTGCCCCATAAACAGATGGATAGCCACCGGTTTCATTGCCTTATCATCGTTGAAGGCGCCCTTCATTGTTTTAAGCAATTGCGCACCGTCTTTCGTCAGGCTGAATTCTGTCAATGCAAATGAGCCGATAACCTGTTCCGGCGTAATACCATACATTTTTTCCGACATCACGCGCATAAAATCACTGCCGCCACCCGATACTATCCAGGTTTTGAAACCATTCGCGCGCAGGTAATCCAGCAGTTGGCGCATGGGCTGATAGCCCATCTGGTCATAACGGCAGCCTGTGCGTTTATCCTTGTGATGGGTCAGCCAGCGGTTTACCCGCTGGCTGAATACGTCAGGACGCATACCACTGTGCGTCAGGGCAACCAGCTTCAGCAGCCCTTTCTCTCCGGAGGCCGCGACTGTTTTGAGGTCGTTGTTCAGTACCGCGTTGACCACCGGATCTTCCTTCCATTCCTGGTGCTCAGGGGCCATCCGCTTAATTTCATCTACTGCAAACTGTAGCTGGAACGTCAATGGGGCTTCCGGCCAGAGCGTACCGTCGTTATCGAAGACGACATAGCGTTTGTCGAGCGGGATAAAGTCCGGGCTCCCTTCGCGTGTACTCTCCTGCACCCACTTCTCGATGGCCTGTTTTACCGGCGTCTCCTTCCAGGCAGACAACCCGTCAGTATCAGCAGGGTGAATACTGGCATAACTACCAAAGCTCAGTAACAGAGTACTGAGCAGCACGACTGTTTTCATGTCTGTTCCTTATGATGGTCAGAACTGATAGCTGTAATTGACGCTGGCAAACCACAGATACGGGTTATCATAATGGCCTTTTAACACCGTCGGCGTTTTTACCTGCGAAGACTGCATATGCAGATACTCCAGCGCCACGCCGATATTGCTGGTAGGCGTAATCTGATATTGTGCCCCAGTGCCAAAACGCCATTCATCACCCGTTGGCAAAGTGAGCGCCACATCGCTCTGGCTACGGTATGGCGTGCTATCGAACGCCATACCAGCATTCAGACGCCACAGCTCTGTCGGGCGATACTGCACACCCAGAGCACTGTGCCAGGTATCTTTCATACGGTTAGTTTTATTCACTTTCTCGCCTTTCACGGTAACCTGTGGTGCCCCAAATTGGCTCCAGTCCTGCCAGCCCAGATCCCCCATCAACGACCAGTTTTTATTCAGGTCGTGTACCACACTCATCATCAGCTGTTGTGGCGCGCGCACCTGTGCAGAAATGGGCAGTTCATATTCGGTTTCCGGCAGATTCGAGAAACGGGACCGAGCTTTGATGTCAAAGTCATAGTCTGTTTTACTGTTCCAGGTGATACCGGCGCGGGTTTGATCGGTAAGCTGCATCAGCAACCCCAGACGGTAGCTCATTGCCCAATCGTGATCTTTCTCTGTTTCATCATGACCGCCCACACCCCGGGTCAGCGATAGATAACCGTAGTTGAGATTGACCGAGCCCCCTACTGATAGACGGTTATTCAACTGATAAGCCAATGAGGGACTAAGTGTCATCGCCACCATTGTGCTCTTTTTAATTAACCGCCTGCCGTCCCAGTTACCAAAATCGATCCCCAGCCCGTAGTTACCGTACAGTCCAATACCGGCATATAGCCGGTCATTAAGTTTCTGGCTGTAGAAGCCACTGGCATTGGGGAAAATATCCATCACATTACCAGGGCTTTGTTGCCGGGGATTATCATCATGGTAGCTGATATCCCCATCCATCATCTGCAGACCACTAGTGAACATGTGATCCGACAGACGGGTCATGCCTGCCGGATTAGTAACAATCGTTGAGGCATCCTGTGCTCGGGCGGCCTGCCCTGCCCCAGCCAATGCTGTATCCTCCGTACCCACTTCATAGAAATAAAGCGCGCTAGCGTGCGAAAGTGATGAATACAGGACCGCTATACATATTATTAATACCTTTTTCATTTTTCTGTCCAAACCTGTAAACAATGGATTTTATTATTTCACGCATTAATAAGAAATATATATTAAACAAGCTAAAAAAGGCAAGTAATACCCTCAACACCAAACTCATTACAATTTAGATAAATTAAATTTAATTTCAAAAAAAATACAAAACCCCCCCATCCCCTGCCGGTATCCTGAGACAGCCAATGCACCTTTATTAATAAAATGCATGCTGCATTTTATTATAATTTCAATAGTGAAAACGAAAGGGATTAATACAAAAATAATAATACTATCATCAATGTTAACAGCATGTGGGCTCGGATGTAACGAGAGCGCAAAGAAAAAACGAATGACGTGACTCAGGCCAACAGCCCCTTGTAAATATGAAAGCCTTCAATATACAAAACTATTACATTGGTGATAACGGTGGTAGCGCTAAAGACGCCAAACAATTCTCTGACCGCCCTAACAGCCCGTGATAATGCGCTGGGTCTGGAGACCGGGAAGGAAAAAAAAAGAAGGCCGCCTGTCACGTCTTCATTGAGCCTCAAGGAGTGATTGCCGAGCACAGCCCTAATAACAGATCTTCTCGGGTCTGAACCTCCAGTTTCTCGATTAATTCCATCTTTTATGCGCTTAGGATAGAGAGATACATCTTCTTTCAGCTCTGTACCATATTAGGCTGATCAGACAAACATCTGACCAGCCGGAGTATCAGCTGACCGTGTGATCAAGCCAGCCAGGTAACAGAGCATAGATAGCATCTATTGCTCCCTGACCGCCATTGAGCTGGTAGAAATCATTCATATGGTCGATATCAGTACATCGGATCCAGACCTGCCCATCTTTTTCCTTCCAGATAAAGGCTTTAATCGGCAGTTCGAAACCGACATCAATATTACTTGACAGTAAGCTGCCGACTAGCTTCGTGTTCTGGAACATCAGGCATACCGCATCATCAATGCTCTTACCGGATAATTCAGCAACTTTTTGTTGATCAACATCAGCCACAATCATCACTTCCGGGAACTCTGCTAATTTGGCAAGCAGGCGATCTGCCGTTTCCCTTACGGAATAAGGGCTTTTTCTTACCCAGCGCTGATTAACATTTTGCATAGACTCTTCCTTTATCATTATTTATGGGATATTTATTAAATCGCGTCAGTATCTTTTGGATCCCATATCTCGAAGACCAGATAGTCCGCCTCTTCTGTGGCCGAATCATTTTTAATAGTCACGTTTCCAGCATTGACCAGATCAGCAGTACCCAGTTTACCGACCTGTGGGGCATCTTGATTTCCGCTCTTCTCAACGTCCAGTGTACCATCGAGCACTAAAAGATAGGTTGGGCGGTTGCTGAAATCCTGTTCCGGTAACGCGGTTCCCGCAGGCAATGTCACTTTTCTTACCCGCATTACACGGTCAGTCAGCTTATCGCTCTTGTCTGAAAATTGGATGTCGCTGACGTTGTGACTGTACACCGGGTTGCTTTTCTCAAGACCGCCTTTTTTAGGGGCATCAACATAAAACTTATCATGCCCGGCCTTAAGTTTATCCAGCAGCGGTGTATTCTGCGGATACGTCACGCCATTACATGGGGAGCCATCATCCAGTAGGTCGAAAGTCGTCATGGTCAGCATGTCAGTTTCAGAGCCATTTCGCGCATAATGCACATTCGCATACTCTTTGTACGAATCCCCCACATGCAGCGTCACGGGCTGATGCTGATAAGGATGAACAATCGACGTACCCCGGGTCACGCCCAACATGGCAGGCCGGTTTTCGTGGCTGTGAAGATCAATATGTGAACCCGGTTTTACATCAACAGTCCGAAAACGCAGTGCCCGACATGTTAAGGGTTTATTTCCTTCGGGGAGATGAATATCTGAGATTTTGAGGGTGTTGAGTACTTCCGACTTCACGCCGTCAGGGAGCTTAACCTGCGCAGCCATTGTTTCCGCCTGGCAGATATTCACTACAAGGGAGGAGGTAATAATAAAAGCCAGTACAGCAATTTTTGTTCTCATCTGTTCTCCTTAAGTGTACGCCAAGAAATTTATTTAAGTTCGCAGTAACCGTTAACTCGTATCAGAATAACAACGAATGACCAGTAACCCGCAATCCTGTTTGATTCTGAAACCCATCATGAATGCGGCAATATGAATCAAGACTGTGGATTTACTCTTGAATGAAGGGTTTTCTATTATTACTCCTGCATATTCAATAGATTTCCTTTGTATGTGAGACTAGCCGCGCTCGGGTAAAATAACAATCCCCCCCTTGGATCCTCATCCAGTCACGCAATAATATCCAGCCATTAATTTCGGCATTAGCACTTTTATGAGTCACATCGTTTATCATGAAGCCTATTTCAACCAATTATTACTAAATCGCCATAAATTTAATTTCATTGATATCGTCATATCAATAATTAGAAGGAATCGTATAAATCTAATATCTGGAAATTGAAATCCCCCGATCACTGACCCTACCCACGTAATGCGGACACGGCCCTACGCGAGGTTCTGGTTTTCAAACTGTTCCGGGCTGAGTCCGCCACTGGCGCTGTGACATCTCCAGCGATTGTAATCACACTCGATATAATTAAACACCGTCACCCACATTATTTCCCGGCTGATAAATCGTTCCCCGTGGATACATTCTACTTTCAGCGAGTGAAAGAAAATTTCCACGCAGATTATGACGCTTCAGTAACGCTGAGCGGTACTGCCCGCCTCGTCCGTATGCACGATGACATTTTCCGGACGCTTTCGCCGCCATAGTGCCATCTGTAACACATCGCAGGCCAGTTGTGCTGTCAGCATCGCATACAAGCCGGTACTGCTTGTCGGGGGGTTACCGGCATACGGTAATCCCCCAGAAGCATCCGCCAGCCAGAATGATTGTTTCAGTTTTCATGCATATCTCCGGCAAGGAACAGGTTTAAATAATCGCCATAACCTTCTTTTTCCAGTTCAGCTTTCGGAATAAAGCGCAGTGCGGCCGAGTTTATGCAGTGGCGCAATCCGCCCTTATCCTGCGGCCCGTCCGGGAAAACATGCCCAAGATGGCTGTCGGCATGGCGTGAGCGCACTTCAGTACGGATAATGCCATGGCTGGAGTCACTCAGGTTTCGGACATTTTCTTCTACCGGCTGACTGAAGGCAGGCCACCCACAGCCAGAGTCAAACTTGTCCCGTGACGAGAACAGTGGTTCACCGGAAACAATGTCGACGTACAGCCCGTCGTCGAAGTGTTTGTCGTATTTGCCAGTAAATGCCCGCTCAGTACCGTTTTTCTGGGTAACGTTAAACTGCTGATCAGTCAGTGTACGGATTGTCTGCAGGTCTTTGTGATAGATTTTGCGCATAATGTGGCCTCATTTTGTTCTCGTTATCGTAAGTCCCCCGGTGCGGGAACCACACTGGGGAGATATAACTATTCTTAACGGTAAAGCGTTGCGGTACCGGAATACGGAGACATATTACTGACGCTGGTAATACGGTAGCCGGATGCGCCTTGTGCCTCCGCTTTCGCCATCAACGCATCATCCAGGTCGTCTGGTGTGGCAGCACCATGAACAGACACTTCCCCGATTTTAAAGGACTCAGATGCCTGTTTACGATTTAGTTCATTGGCCATGGACGGAACCAGGAGTTCGGAAATATCTTCCCGTCTGGTCAGACTGGCTTGGTCGTTGTAGTTCAGATTTTCGGAGACATAGCCGGAAACGAATTCGGTGCCAGCAACATCTTGGCTTACATCCAGAATACCCGCCTGGGTTTCCAGTACAGATCCGTGCTCATTCTGTGCCGCGAAAGTGATTACCGGGAAGGCCAGGAGTGCTGCAATCATTATTTTTTTCATGTTGTTACCCTCATTTATGTTTTTAATAGTGCTTGGTGTCGTGCTGTTGAAAACAAGACTACCTACCAGTAGATAGTTTGGCAAGAAGGAAAATATGGCATTGCCATAATATGTGACACACATCACATTTAATGTTGTATATACTTTGATGATCGCCAGGGTGGCAGAGAGGTGTGAAATCAGGCCAACGGAAATATCGCCGTTTCCGGCGCTCGGTAGCGGAAACGACGATGTCTCGTTTTGGTGGTCATCTGATCGTTTTGGTGGTCATCTGATCCTGCAGGATTACAATGCCCAAGTCGGAGAGGCTATGGACATGATCCGTGCTTTAAACAAAATGACGCGTGCAAATATGCCCGAAAGTGTAAGGATTATCTGAGAAAACGACTGGCGGGTGACCTGCTATCTAAATCCGATTTATTCGACAAAGTCTCATGATACATAAAGCGCCCGTAGATTGATGTTATGGAGCCAACATCAACACCTTGAACTGACTGGGTATAATACGCATGCCTACAGAGTTGGTGGAATTCTGCAGGCTGACACTGGTCAGACGTGTCGCTGGCGTGCCTTTCAATAAAACGGTGAATGCCCCCGTCATATGGCGGGAAGGACCCATCACGCTACCAGACGCAACCCCCATTGCAACCCCCGCATTGTCGCCATTAGTCAGTGGGGTCACTGTGGCCATATTATGCGCCGGCATTCCCATAAAAAGGATATTCAGTGCATTAGGGACTGCCGTCGGCCCAAGCGCGATATTTGGGTAAGGAATCGGTGTTGGCGTGGGTGTAGGCGTCATACAGACATCAGGAAAGGCTAAATCGGTACCACAAAGCTGGCAGTTTGCAAACATAGAAAATCCTTAACCCATGTGAATTTGTTCAGAATCAACTTTGGTGATTGCTTTGGATGTAATCACCGTGTTGTGTGCATGTAGCCGTACGTAATCCTCGGCTTTTATATCGAGTTGTCCGGCGCGAACTTGCTCTGTCTGACGCGTAGTGCGTAATAAGTTATGGCTTATCTGGGTGACGGTCTGCCAGACAGACTCAGCGCGCTTGCCAACAACACGCGACAAACTCACCCATGCGGAAAGCTTGTCGCCACTGTATTTCATTTCACTGATATGGCAGTCTCCCTGCTCTGCGTTCACGCGCAGCGCTTCGCCACTAAGGCTTAACTCTCCGGTACTGTGAATGTGTAAATCCCCCGGAACGCTCAACTCAGCCTGCAGTGGATCCATCCTCTCAAGGAGAGCCAGTAGCCAGACCTGGTTGTCTACGCAACTGATCAGCACAGTATCTCCCAACTGCGGTGCAATAACGCAGCTGACCGCACGGCGGCAGTGCCAGCCACGCCCTTCACATTCGACAGTCATACTGCCGTCAGCAAAACAATGGGTCACCGTCCCGGATGCGTGCATCGGAGGGATTACGGCCTGAGCCAATTTATGGTTAATCCTGGACATATCTTATCTCCTTAACGTCGACTGTGGCGCTGTGCACTCCAGGCTTCAGCTGCCAATAATTCTTCATCATTTTCCAGGATACCCTGCCGCCCGGAAAAGTGAGTATTCTGCTGGTGAGAACGGTGCATGCGAGTACGGGAAAATGTTGCCCCGCGAAAATCAGCACCGATCAAATCGGCACCAGAAAAATCGCTGTACGTCAGATCGCAAAAATCAAAACGTGCCTGAGCGGCGTTGACCTGCTGAAGGATGCTCTGAAAAAAACGGCTCTGCCTGAAATCAACCTGTTCCAGCACCGCACCGACGAAAATGGCCTGATCAAACAGGCTCCCACGACACTCCGCCGCCCGTAAATTTGCTTCCATGAAAAGAGCCTGGCTGGCATTCACCTGATTCAGTTTCGCCGCCTTTAAAGAAGCACCTTTAAAATTGCACTGCGTTAATTGGGCTCCGGTGAAATCTGTACTGTCCAGCAGGCAATCGGTAAACTGACACCCAGCAAATTTTTGATATTTATAATTTTTCTCACGCTGATCGCATTGAAAAAAGACGGTGCGGTCAAATTGACCATCATCAAGCGTAGTAGTACGCAAATCGATCCCAAAGAAGGTGGTCAGCAGATAACGGCAATGTTCAAAGCGGGCGTTATCCAGCGGTGATTCATAAAAAAGGCTACGTTCGAGCGATACCATGGTAAAGCGGCTGTCGTTGAGAACACAATTGACGAACTGCGAGTTCAGAAACTCACTGCGAGAAAAATCGCTGCCAGCAAGGGAACACTGATTAAACACACTGGCATTTAAGCGCGAGTCACCTGCCTGCACCTTATTCATTTCACACTGGTTAAATACCGTTTGCTCAAGGTTTGCTCCACTCAGGTTGGCGTTATTCAACTGACATTCGGTAAACACGGCTTCGTGAAGATTTGCTCCCCGCAGATCCACCCCATTTAATGAAACCTCCTGAAAAATGCCACCGGAAAGATCGCTACCCTGCAAATTCAGATTATCCAGCGCCAGTTCACTGATCGGTTCACCGCCTTTAATCTTCTGCTGTAGTGCTTCTGGACTCAGCATTGTCATACCACTTCCTTATCACGCTTTGGCAACGTTTTAATACGTTTGATCCAGGCCCCTTCCAGACTGGTCGTATCACTGGTAAAAGCTTGCGACAAATCGGCCCGGAACAGGTTAGCCCCCTTAAATTTCGCCCCCCCCAACTGACTCTTTTGCAACAATGCCCCCATCAGATTGGCATCGCTAAAATCCACCTGACGGAAATCGGTGCGAACAAACAGGCTCCCCATCAGATTAGCGCGCACGAAGCTGGCTCCCTGACAATCGGTCTCACTCAGGTCGCTGTTTTCGATTTTCGCCAGGATAAACTGCGCTCCCACCAGCGGCGTCTGCCGCAGATTGCTTTGTTTTAGCGTGGCATGGGTGAAATCCGCCCCCTTTAGGGTGCTTTCATATACCACCGCACAGGTAATCAGTGTTGCGCCATCAAAACGTGCCTCGTCAGCCTGAGTTTGCACTAATGAGCTGCCTTCCAGTGTCGCGTTGCTGAATACCGCCCCCTCAAGCGTCGACTGTATAAAGGACGTTTTATGCAACCTCGCGCCGCTAAAATCAGGCTCCGACAGCGTCAGTTCCATGAAGATACAACCGTCAAGCGTCGCTCTGTGGAAGCGGCAGCGGATAATACTCACTTCACGGAACAACAACCCCTCCAGTACGGCGTTATCAAATATGCACCCTTCCAGCAGCGCATTCTGCAGCTGAGTATCTTTAAAACGTGCACCGCTGAAATCGCTCTCGCGGCATTGTGCCAATGACAGACTGGCTCCGCTCAAATCGCATTCCCGCAACGACGTTTGATGCAGATCGGCGCGGGCCAGCACAGCGCCCTGAAAATTAGCGCCATCCAGCTGGCAGCGGCGTAAGTCCGCGCATTCCAGCAGTGTTTTGCTGAAGTTCGCCCCCCGCAGATCCATACCGGAAAAATCCACGCCGGTAAGATCCATCCCACTGAAGTCCCCCCCTTGTGCCAACGTACGCTCAGCGCGCTGACGCAGGATCTTCGCCAGATCGCCTTTCAGACGTACTGCAGGGGGCTGATGTTGCACTGCAACAAGGTACATCTGATGTAATGCTTCCCGAGTTTGCGCCCGTTTTTTCTCACTCATCCCCGGCGAATGACGATGCATCATCTCCTGCATCCGGTGCATGGATTCAGGGCCACGAGGTTGATTTGCATCACTTTGCATTTCTGGATGCTTCGCCATCATCTCCTGCTTGCGGCTTTCCGCATCTGCCTGCATTTCCTGCGCCTGACGCTCCATTTTTTCAACAAATTCTGGCAAATCTTCCAGCTTCGGCATCTCTGGCTCTTCATAGTCATCGAGCAAGTCGTTAATATCGCCACCGGTGGCTTCGATTCTGGCACGATGCTGATCACGAAGCAGATTTGCGCGTTGTTTCATATTGCCCCGCATGGGGCTTGGCGTTTGCTCCATCTCATTGTCCAGCCACGGACCGATTGCCTCTTCCGGTATCAAATCTTTTTCACGAAAAGAGAACAGCGCCCCTCGCTCTTTATCCATGCGCTGTGCCAGCACCTTGCGATAATGGTTTACCGAACGGGTGCTCCCTTGCTTTTCCAGCGCCGGAATCAATTGCAGCACGTCAGCGGCATCGTCTTCGTTAACACGAATATTCCCCTGCCAGATAAGCATCATCTGTTCCAGATGCGGGAAGAACCACACGGTCGTGGCACGCAGTGGGATCTCTTCGAATAACGTCTCGTCACCTCGCTGGCGATTGATAAAACAGCGTGCTTGCCAGGGAGGGAGCGTACCTTCCTGTAACGGCTTTTGCGGATGCATATTCCAGATTTTCCATTTCGCCTGTGGGGGTAACGCATCGCGGTCATGCCACCACTGGTCCGGGCTGGCAGCATTAAAAACCTTCCAGTCAATATCCCGGGCAAAACCAGGAAAATCATTCTGCAACCAGTTGGCATCGTATTTTTTGCCCATTCGGCTAAAGCGACGCGGCCACTGGATATCCAGTGGCCCAAAGCTGACAGGTTCTGGCTTTTGTTTTGGCGAGGTGATCCGCCCTTTCAGCGCTTCAATATTAGGCAATCGATGAACTTCAGCTCCTTGCTGCGTTTCAGTTCCAAAGCCGATGCCATGGGGGTTGTCAACAAAGCCGTCACCACCATAAGCACGACTCCAGTCAAGACGCATATCTTCAAAGGGTTCTGGGGGGACAATTTTGTTACCCGACCAGTAGCGCTCCCCAAAAGCCACCACTGATTTACTGAGCGTTTCAACATCAATCCGCGCCACGCACGCGCTTTTTTCTTGTTGATGATGGGTATACACGTGACCCGTTACCAGGAACTCCGCACAAATTTTAGGGATTGCCATATCCACCACACCACCGCTGGCTTGCAGTTCGCTGGCGGCCAACTGCCACAGCTCCATCTCCGGGCGTAACATTGGATTTGGTCCCATATCCGCCAACGCCAGCACCGATACGCCAAGATGGTTTTTCCCCTCCCAGCGAAAAGGACGGTTAAGTACGCTAAGGCGTAGGGGCTTAACGATTTTCATCAATGATCCTTATAAGATGTTTATCTGCATATCAGTAAAGAAAGAGGAATTTAAAAAACCATCAGGCGCAAAAAAATCATAAATTTATTAACGCTAAAAATCGGCTTTATTGAATAAATCAGATTCTTGGGAAGTATCTTTACAACAAGTCTACCTCTCAGGTAATACGTTCACATTTTGGTATGCTCGCCTCCGTCATTTTATTCTACACCACCCCAAGCCCCCTACATTTACTATTACCACCTGTACGGTGGCAATGGTAAGTTCGGTCTATTGCCAGCGGCCTCCCAGTTATGAGGACTCGGCATTATCATGATGATGAATCATCTGCCCCGGCCATTCAGCAAAAATGTTATCTATTAAACAATAGCAGCCAGGCGCTTAATTACTGGCATTGCCCAGCACAACGATTTGCGATGGCGCGTCTTTTTTATAACGGACAGTCACCCGCTGACCGGGCTTAAACTCATCTGCATTGAAAATTTTTATCAGAACGTCTTTCTGCGCAATGACTTTTTCCGTTCCATCAGTAAATTCAACCGTCAAATGCAGGGAAAGTCGCCCTTCTACGTTCTGGTTTTGGTGCTGCACCGCATCAACGATCAGTGCCGATGTTTCAACCCCCTCCAGCTTAATCACCTCATTGCTACGCGCCGAGACGACGGAATTACGAATTCCGATAATAACCCCCCCCGTAATCACCGTAGTGACAACAATCAGGCACCACATCGCGAAATTTGCCATTTTCACCTTCTTAAACAAAACTAGTTAACCCGCTAATAACAGATCGAAGTCCGGTTGCCACGGTATCCGCTCCATTGACAAAAACGACTGTATTGTCGTGGCGCTTGAGCTCAAATGGTTTATTTTTGATCGAAAAAAGTCCTACTGAAATACTCATTAAAGATGTACTGAGAGTCGTTGACGTAAAACTAAAAGATTTATAGGTTATACTTTCCGAAAACCCAGTAAGACTAAAAGAATTGCCAGTAATACTTTCTCTATGCCCCTTTATTTTTGTGTTGATATTCGGCGCATCAAGGTCTATATTCTGGGCCTTTAACGTGATGTTTGAGTCACTCTCTAGAGTTATATCTTGCTGTGAATTTATATCTATGATGCCGCTAACACTTTGTTTCCACTTACCACCATTTACATGACAAATCAAATCACCGCTATCAATTATCTTTTTCTGCCCACCAGACTTCACCTTCAAATACTCACCATTTTTAAGCAGTGAATCTTTCCTCCCTTCCACACGAGAAATATCTGCCCCCTTTATCAATCTAACACTATCCCCATTATACCTGAGTAACGTTTTGCCATTTATCCGACACCGATAACCTCCACTATTAACCCTTAATTCATAACCCATTCCTATTGATTTACGTTCTAAACCGTTGACCATTTTTCTTACATCCTTAGCCACTGTCGTACTCCATGTATCCTGATAGTTCAGTGTGACAGCACCTAAAACATTATCCTTCTGTGTTTTCAGAATTGTGGTATAACGATGCCCGTCAATAGAGACCGTTTTGTCATTCTCTACCGAAAGTTGCATATCTTTTTCAGAGTGCAACTGCACCGACTCCCCCCCGGCACTGTCTTCAAAGAAAAGATAACTGGCATTATCCTGATTACCATCTTTACTTCTGCTCATAAAGCCCATCCGGGTCGCGTCACCCGGTAAATCCCACGGTGGCATACTGGCTTCGTTATAGACTCGCCCGGTGACAATCGGTCGGTCCGGGTCGCCGTTGATAAAGTCAATCACCACTTCATCGCCCACACGTGGCACCTGCACGCCTCCAAATCCCTGGCCTGCCCATGCACTCGATACACGCACCCAGCAGGAACTGGTGTCGTCGCCTTTCGCATGGCGATCCCAGTGGAATTTCACCTTAATCCGGCCATATTTGTCTGTCCAGATGCTCTCACCCTGCGGACCGACTACCTTCGCCGTTTGTGGGCCATAGGTACGCGGCCATGCCGTTACCTGCGCTGGGCGGTATACCACTGAAGAAGGGATTACCGTAAAGTCGGTTCGAAGCAAAGACTCACCACCATCGCCGCTGGCGTAACTGTTTTCTTCAAATTCATATATTGCGGCAGTGGTCAGATATTCCCCGTTATCACTGAAAAACGGTGCGTTGCTCAGGGTAAAAGTTGAGCCTGGCGCTATTCCCATCGCCGTTGCAGTTGCCTGAATTTGCTGATGCTCCACCTGCCAACGCTCCTGACGGATACGCGCGTAAGATTCGCCGTGTCCATGCTCGACAAAACGACCCGGCCACTCATACACATCGATACTGCCCGGCGACGGTGATGCGGGGTTCTGCTGCGCCTGGAACAGCCAGGCGTTCGGCTTGCGGAAGTCGTAGTCATCAAGGCTGTATATCCCGGGAGTGACGGTGTCTTCCAGCGCCCACTGGCCGATCCCCTCTTCGTTAGTGCTGCCGCCCGATGGGGTATGATGATATGGGATAACCTCATAACCGCTGAAAGGTTGATGCTGTGTCGCGGTATCAGTCAGCACCAGTGTGTGTTTACCCGCATCGTGCTGGAAATGATAAGCGATACCTTCAAGCTCCATCAGGCGACTGATAAAGTCCAGACTACTCTCCTGATACTGTACGCAGTAATCCCAAACCCGGTAGCTGCCGCTTAACCTGTCTTCAATGTTGACCTGATATTCGCCCAATAACGTTTTCACGATTTGCGGTGCGGTCTGGCCCTGGAAGATACGTAAGTTTCGGTCACGCTTCATTGGCCACAAATCCGGTTCCACGGTCAGGTTATAGGCCGCATAACGCGTTCCGCTCAATTCCACGGCGCTCACCGCCACGCGGGTTATTTTACCGTTAAGATAACGTGGGCTGATTGGGTTTTGTGTCGGCACAGATATCGTCACCGGCTGACCTAACAACTTACTGCGGTCAATGCGCGCGTCCGTGCCAAGCAACGTCAGAGATAGCGCAAACGATTCTGACATCGCTTCGCGACCTGATAATTTCCAGAAAAGTAGCCCCTCAACGGGGAGTTGGACAGTAATTCGATTGAACATAAGCAACATCCTGTAAAAAGCCACGCAAACGTGTGGCCTGGTAAGTTAATACGAAGGGTTAATAATCCAGGTGCCAGGTTTGACGATTTCCAGCATTTGTTTTCGGGCCAGGCCATTACTCTCCAGCGCAATGTCATACTGGCCTGGCGCCAGTTTCAGCAGCGCGAAGCCGTTGAGCATAGAAGCTGTGTTATCTGATTTACCATTGATCTTCAGTTTCTCCCCTTCATGTATACGCACATAAACGTCGGTGATCGGCTCTGCTTCTGCCGGCACCGGTGTATTCTCTTTCACCACTGGTGATGTTTGCTGAACGGGGGTTTGTTCGACAAGTGCCGGCGTTGGAACTGGTGTGCCCGGCAGTGCAGGCTGTTGCATGCTTGTGGTCGTAGTTGATGGCGTATGGTTTCCGCCTCTGAACAATATCCCGCTAGCCAGAGCACCAACCAGTACACTTGCCGCAATCATTGCGGGCACTTTGTAACGCATCCAGTCGTTGACTTTCGGGGGCTCTTCCTCCGCAGGCAATGCCACCATAGAACCCGGATTTTTCACCATCCGCGTATCATGGATATTCGTTATCGGCATCCTGATGAGCTCAGCAAATTCATCGATGGACTGTGGGCGATCCTCCACTTTTAACGATAATGCCTTATCCACCGCCTGCAGCAGTGACAGGGAATATCCTGCTGGCTGACGTTCTGCCAACGGCAGGTAATTATCCTGGATGCTGCGAACCACGCTGACCGGCGGGGGGGTGCCCATAATCAGAGTATGCAGCACTGCGCCGATGGCATAAATATCAGTCCAGGCCCCCTGCTCGCTTTCATTATCATCGGTGTATTGCTCAATGGGAGCGTAGCCAGGACGTAGCATGGTTTCAGTCTCATCGGACAGCGTGCTGATGGTGCGTCGTGCGGAGCCTAAATCGAGTAGCACCGGCAGACCGTTGTCCTGGATCTGAATGTTTTCTGGAGAGATATCGCGATGTAGATAACCTTCATCATGAATAATCCTGATCGCGCCAAATAACATCGGCAGTATCCGGCGGATCCATGCTTCATCAATCAGTTCCGGCTGTTTTTCCTTCAATCGGGAAAGCGTGACACCGCTGTAAAACAACGTCACCATATAAGCCGTATCGTTTTGTACCCAGAAACGCAAAACGTGTACCAGATTCGGATGATTAAATCGTCCCAGAAGGCGGGCTTCCTGAATGAAGCTATTCAAACCGGCGGAAAATGCCCTGGCGAAACGCTCACTCCTGAGTGCCAACCTCATACCCTCACCTCGAACCGCCAGCGATGAAGGCATAAACTCTTTAATAGCGATGGTGCGTTCCAGTTGATGATCCCACGCACGATAGACAATGCCAAAACCACCGCCGCCAATCACTTCTTTAATTTCAAACTCGTTAAAACGGTACCCGATCGGCAGAGCGTTCAGGAGAGTTCGGTTATTTTCGTGATCCGTCATGTTCAAAGACTCGCTTGGTGATGGTGTTACACGGCAAACTGACAATGAAATTCGCCCTGTTCAAAAGTAATTCGCAGGTGTCGAAACTGCTTGTCGTTGTGACTGGCAGTTAACAAAATCTGGCTTATCTGCGGGAGTAGCGTGTTGGTTAAAATGGCATCAACCATGCGCCCACCTGATTCCACTTCAGTACAGCGCTGGACGATTTGCTCAACCACGTTATCGTCGATGTCAGAGAGAATATTGTGGTTTTCCTCAAGACGACGCTGGATACGTGCCAGTTGAAGGCGAACAATTTGCCCCAGCATTTTATCGCTCAACGGGTAGTACGGCACCACCAGCAGTCGTCCTAACAAGGCTGGCGGGAAGATTTGCAGCAGCGGCTGACGTAACGCGCTGCTTAGCGCATTCGCCTCCGGCATCAGTTCCGGATCGGCACACATGGCCTGAATAAGATCGGTACCCACGTTGGAGGTCAGGATAATAATGGTGTTGCGAAAATCGATATGCCGTCCTTCACCATCTTCCATCCAGCCTTTATCAAATACCTGGAAGAAGATTTCATGAACATCCGGGTGGGCTTTCTCAATCTCATCAAGCAACACCACACTGTAAGGGCGACGACGAACCGCTTCCGTTAATACACCGCCTTCACCGTAACCAACATACCCCGGAGGCGCGCCTTTCAGGGTAGAAACGGTGTGTGCCTCCTGGAACTCGCTCATATTGATGGTGATGACATTCTGCTCACCACCGTACAACGACTCCGCAAGCGCAAGCGCAGTTTCGGTTTTCCCCACCCCGGACGGACCGCAGAGCATAAAAACGCCAATGGGTTTGTTGGGATCGTCCAGACGAGCACGCGAGGTCCGGACTCGTTTGGCAATCAGCTCCAGTCCATGGCGCTGGCCAATTACCCGTTGATTCAACGTATCGGCAAGGCTGAGCACCGCGTTAATTTCATTTTTCACCATTCGTCCCAGTGGAATACCGGTCCAGTCAGATACCACCGCCGCAACAACATTTTCATCAACCGCCGCGAAAAGTAGTGGCATATCACCCTGTATCACCTTCAGTGCCTGCTGTTTTTCTACCAACATATCGCGTAATGTCGGCTGCACGTCTTCTTCGGCCTCCTGCAACTGAGCGCGCAGAGTGATAACCTCATCAACCAAAGCCAGCTCCTGCTCCCAACGCTGGGTCAAGGCATCACGTTCTACTGTCTGTCGCTGACGCGCAGCCTGAAGTTGTTCAACGCGTTGAGCATCGCCGATAGCCACGCGAGCTTCTCGTTCAGCAATGTCTATTTCCACATCCAGCGCGGCGATGCGTTGCAGGCAATCCTCCAGCGGCGGCGGCGGCGAACTCAGACTGACCGCGACGCGAGCACATGCGGTATCCAGTAGGGCAACAGCTTTGTCGGGCAACTGACGCGCCGGAATGTAACGATGTGAAAGTTTTACCGCCGCACTCACCGCTTCATCCAGCAGCAGTACCCGGTGGTGTTTTTCCAGCGGCGAGACAGTACTACGCAGCATCAGTAGCGCTTTCTCTTCATTCGGTTCGTGGATCTGCACCGTCTGAAAACGACGCGTTAATGCCGGATCTTTTTCAATATACTTTTTATACTCAGCCCAGGTCGTTGCACCAATCGTTCGCAGCAGCCCCCGCGCCAGCGCTGGTTTTAACAAATTAGCCGCATCGCCAGTTCCTTGCTGTCCACCTGCACCTATTAAGGTGTGGATCTCATCGATGAACAGTACAATGGGTGTCGGGCTGGATTGCACTTCGTTAATCAGCGCCTGCAAGCGAGCTTCAAACTCGCCTTTCATTCCCGCTCCGGCCTGTAACATGCCAATATCCAGCAGCCACAGCTGAATATCCTGTAAGGGCTGCGGAACCTCACCTTTGGCGATTCGCAAGGCCAGCCCTTCTACTACCGCCGTTTTACCCACTCCGGCTTCACCGGTGAGTAATGGGTTGTTCTGACGACGGCGCATGAGAATATCAACCATCTGTCGAATTTCTTCATCGCGGCCGACGACGGGGTCAATTTTGCCATCGCGAGCACGCTCAGTGAGATTCTGTCCGTACTGTACCAACGTTCCCTGAGTGCCAGGAAGCGTCCCCTTATCAAGACTTTCCCTTTGTTCTTGCTGGCTTTCTTTGCTTCCACCCAGCAGTGTGTCAAAGCCGTCATGCAACGCCTCAACATTAATATGTGCAAACTGACCAGAGATCCCCTTCAGTACGTTTGCCAAATTCCAGGTTTTCAACAGACCGATAATCAGGTGCCCACCGCGAATACGGTTCACACCATATTTGAGTGAGCCGTAAACCCAGGCTCGCTCGACAGCACTGTCGATATGTTCAGAGAGATCAGAAACAGAACTGGAGCCACGTGGTAACGCATCCAACGCAGCAAGAATGTCCCGGGTCAGTACTTGCTCATCAAGAGCAAAATGACGCATGATCTGTTGCAGATCGCCGTCTTGATGCTGCATTAACTGATGCAGCCAGTGCACCAGTTCCACATAAGGGTTCCCGCGTAATTTACAAAATGCGGTCGCACTCTCCAGAGAAGTAAACAACAAAGTATCCAGTTTGCCGAAGAGTACGGCACGGCTGATTTCTGACATGTTCGGTTCCGTTGATAACATTAAAAGAGGTGTCAGAGGACAGGAGAAATTACGCGACCTGTTTCTCCACGCTAAACACTAAATCGCCTCTCGGCGCAGGGATCGGTTGTATGCCCAGCCAGGCGCTGTAACCCAGTCTACCGTTGCCTTTTAGCGTGGTATGGGTGACTGCATCGGCGCGAATAACCACCCGCACATCCCACTGGTACTCAATGCCCAGATACTGACGAATCCAGTCATGGAGTTCGTTAATCTGAGGCTCTCCAGGCAAAAAACGGGCATACTCTTTGGCGCTCAATGGGCCAATTTCCACACGAAATTTATGCTGAACATCACGCACCGCCACACCAATAAACGTTGACACACCAAGGCGTGGCCGCTGGCGTCCAGCACCAAGCTGTGCCTGCTCACGCAGATCCAGAGGCATCCACTGAGGCAGATTGCTGATCATCCGCACCGGCACCTTAAAGTAGTTACGCAGGATCTTTTCCAGACCCTCCGGGTCCCGCGCGTGGCGAGTGAGATGCCCGGCATGCGTAAATCGCGCATGTGGGCTAAGGCATCCCTTTTCCATCTGCCCAGGTTGTCCCATCCCGATAAGCGACGCCAGATACCCCTCGAAACGATGATTATCATGACGGTCCAGCGAAACCGTTGGCTGGGCATCCGCCCAGGCGCGATAGAACAACAGCACCAGGCGATGATGAAACAAATCAACAAACGCACTGAGGCTGTCATCCTGGTGGTGATGAATGCGTTCGCGGGCATATTCGGTGATGTGTACAGGCAAGGGTCCATTCGGACCAAACAACCCAAAACTTAGGATCGCTATTTCATGTAACGAACTGTTCTCTCGTTGGCTGGCGGATACCAGCGTCGCAGGGGCAAATCCCATTGACGGCATTTGTCCGATACGCAGGGATTCAAATTTTGGCAACGGAGCCCGGCCTAACGGATAACGTTCACCGCCCTGGGCATCCAGTTTGCGCAGCAACTGGAACAGATCATATTTCCAGGGGGCCGCCCGCACACTACGCCAGAAATGGTCGCTCTGTGGCGTCAGAGAATTGAAGGGGGCAGGCTTCAGTTGCGCATCACTCATATCAATGCCCTTTTCCCTATCCGAGGAGCCCAATAGCCAATCTCTCCCCTCTGCTGACTGCACAGCGTAAATTCGGTAAAGCTGTTCAGGGAAACTAACCGCGCGAAGACGCGCTCCAGCACGCTACCAAATAACCAGGGGCTGGAGCCTGAAAAAGCACGCTCATCAACGGTGAGTGTAATACCGATACCACGAGCAAAGACGATCGGCCCCGGCTCAGGGACACGACGGTGCACCGGTTTAAGTACACAGTGACGAACCCCTTCAATTTGCCGCGCTACCGCAGTTTCCGCCAATCCTGCGTACAGCCCCAGGAGTTGACGCAATGCGGCGGCTCCTTCCTCCTTTTCACCATCCATCAGACTCAGATAATTCATCTGCAGATGGCTGATCAACCGCCAGGTACTCAACCCTTCAGCCAACGCCGGACGCGGAGATGTTGGTCCTTTGCGCATTTTTAACGTTTTGACCGGAAGTGAATCAGGTAAGACAAATTGCCCCATGTCCTGTTGCAGTATTAATGGTAAGTCCCGACTGGTACACAGCACTTCCGCGGTGATGTAATTCAACTCTTCCTGCCAGGGCGCATGCTGCTCGTCCACCAGGGAGACAAAGGTTTCGGAGCCCATGTAACCCGTACGAGTTCCGTAACGCAATGCATGCTCCGACAAAACGCGCTGCTCACGACGCAGAGAGAAATAGGCCCCGTAGTCGCCAGCATCCCCACTCCATGAACTCCAGAACGGACGGAATTCACGATCATCTCTCTGCCCATCAGCACTACCGTGTATTTTTCCGACCGAATAAATTTCGTAATCCAAAGGACGGATATTATCGACCACCAGATGACATTCATGCTGGCTATCACTCACTTTCTGCCGGGCAGCGACTTTCGGAAACAGGTTGATGACTGGCGTACAGTGCAGCGCAAAGTGGCTCGCATCCACGATCTGTTCCAGTCGCGGATCTGTTTTATCGAGCAAAATAATGATATCGATGCTTTTTTCATTACTGCATTGTGCGATCAGCTTGCCCATACCGCTGATGCTAAGAAACCGAAAGCGCGCCGGAAAAGCAAAGTACTCATGCAGCAGGCGGTAGCCATCAAAGTTTCGTAAATCCTCCGGAAGTAAAGCTTGATCGGAAGAGAATCCCTCATGCTGTAGCGCATCATCACCAAGCACCAGATGACGTAATTCGCTGCCTCTTGTCTGGCAGACAATCCCCACCTGATGAGCCATCACCAGTTCCAGTAATTTCAGCGCCTCGATGTCGGGGCCGCTGAGGAAGAACTCAATCCGGTCAAAATTGAGATGACTAAGATTCTGGGCCCCTTCACAGGAAATGCGGATCCGCAGCGCGCTGACGGCACCATGCTGGCTGAAACCCAACGATGAGAAAGGCACATCTGCCGGTAGCCCTCCCAGTTCGGCCTTCTCTATGCACAGTGGCAGCAGCGTTATGTCATGCGCCGTGGTATAGCTGCAGGTTACGCCATTCTTCTTTAGTGTCTGACTATCCATCATGGTGCCACGTGGTACAACAAACCCTTTGCTCAGGTCACCTTTTTGGCCGTCCGGATGCAGCTCCGCTATCGCCATGGAGGGTGTTGACGCCAGATAGTTCGGCGCAATCATTTCCAGTAAACGTTGAGAAAAACGCGGGAACTCCGCATCCATTTTGAGCTGTACTCGGGAGGTCAAGAAAGCAAAGCCTTCCATCAGCCTTTCAACGTAAGGATCGGCCACATCAATGCCATGCATCCCCAGTCGCCCGGCAACTTTAGGGTAGCGTTCAGCAAATTCGCCCCCCATCTCGCGTAAATAGGCCAGCTCACGGTTATAGTATTCGAGCAATTTTCCTTCCATGGTTACCCCGCGTCTTTCAGTTCAAAGTGCCCATTTTCCAGATCCACATCGGTACGAAACAAGAACTCCAGCGGATACGGCACACACCACAAACGCCCCTTGATCTCGATAGACAAGACATTATGCAAATCCAGTGATTGCGTATCAGAAATGCAACGCACCTGCAGACCCTGGGGCAGAATACGTGGTTCGAAGTTGAGAATAGCCTCGGTCAGTTTGCCCTGAATCGAGTGCCATTCGATATCCGACATCCATTTCCCGGCCAACGGTGCGACACCAAAGTTGACTACCGAGCGTCGAACCTGTGCCAGCGAAGCCAGCGACAGGGGGCCTTCATGATTAATGGTGTTAAATAGCCACTGCAGATCGCGGAGAACATGGCGACGTAAAGTGCTATGAGTAATGAGATTACTGTTAGCGGCCTCCTGCAGCTTCTGAGGCTGATCGTCGGTTAAACGATCCAGCAGCGACGGCTGCATTTTATCACGAGCGCCGATGGTCTCTTGTTGGTTACGTGCCTGCCAGCCACTACGTTGAATATCGCTATCACGGAGTTTTTTTTTCATGAAAAAGTCACTACATCCAAAGACAACAGCGAAAACGCCTCGCCATCATTGAGCCATACTTTCTGCCCAATTCCCTGATAGAGGTCCCCCTCTTCTTCACCCATCGATAGCCATTCTGTCGCGTGCCCAAGCATAAAACGCTCTTCTGTTTTCGGAGTCAGCGGGTAACGAGCGGGGATCTGACAAACCTGTTCACTTCCATCGGCAAGACGTACCAGTGCATGACGCCATACCAGATCGGTAACACTGACGGGAGCCTGGAAACGGACCTCTGCCAGGGCGCTAAACGGCAACCAGAAGTAGCGACCATTGACAATGAGTTCACACACGGGTCCAAGGCGAGCATCACCGTCCATCAACCAGGCAAACGGCTGCACCGAGCCACTAGAGAGTGTCAACTCACCGGGATTTTCCTCCGCCAGTTCAAAGGCTTTCAGACGCTGCTGATAAGCAATTTTATCGGATGCAGCCAATGCAGAAGCCAGCGTTGCCAGCCAGGGCCACTGCCCTTCCGGAAGATGAGGAAGTACACGACCAGCCCAAACATCAGCACGCTGCTGCTCTCCCTGCAGAGTCTGCTCAAGTAACGTCACTGTCGGCCGTGCCTGGGGTTTTAGTGCCAACCAGCTCTGGAGCTGTACTAACGCTCGCGACCAGTTACCACTCAGACAGAGAAACTGAACAAACGCTGCGCGCAAATCTGCGTCCGCAGGATGTGCTTTGATATCATTTTCAAGACGCTGTAGCGCAGAAAAGACTGACTCACCAGCCAGCAGTTGACTCAGTGTATTCATGGAAAGTCCCTTAATGTACGGCGCGATATGAACTTACAGCCGGATTGCTTAAGCGAGGGTGCAGTGCATCGATAAGTACAACATTCAGTTGAGTGCCTGCAGCCAGCCACGGCATCCACACTTTACGGGCAGCATCGATCCGCGCCTGTATGCCATCGCTATCGTTGGCCAACTCGTGAGAAATTTTTATTGCCAGCGTGCCATCTATCTTCCAGCTATTCTTCGCTGAAATGTATGGCAGGATTAGCCAGCTGTGATCGGCACTTTTATGGCTAATGACCATCCGTTCGTTATTGGCTGTGATAACCAGGAGTTCACTGGCATCAATGCTGTCGTTAAAGCCGATGACCGGGAAACCCTGCACAAAAGTAACCGTGCCGCTTTCCTCCATACCATTGCTTAACTGAGTGTAAGTATGGCGTCCATTTAACCAGCCATCATGCTCACAACGATTCGACTCATTTTTCGGAATAAAAAATGCGGAGGTTTCATCCTGCCAAAAAGTACGTAAACGACACCCTCCCAACAGCATAAACTCTTGCCACTGAGTACGGTTAGCGGCCGGAGAGAGTGCCTCTGCGTTACTTTCCGGTAAGAGTAATACTGGCTCTGCTACCGGTTGTGGCGTCGGATCTGTTGTTCCACCGGATACCTCCAATGCCCATTTGTTACTTTTTTCCGCACTGCCCTGCGCAATTCTTCCCTTGCTGGCATCCACCAGCGTCCAGTTCACTTTTTTCAGGCTGGTGCACTGATGCGCCAGCAACATTCCCAGACGTGGCATAAAATCATTCAGCACAGTGACATTTTTGTTCCCGTTGGCCACAATTCGCAGTGCCAATTCGTTATCACACCAACTCTGTGGTGTATTGTTCTTTATGTCATCTATCCAGACATCCAACTTTTGCGAAGGCGATTGCACAATACGGTAGTTTCCTGCCTGCACAGCACTGGTTGCGACCAGCAGTGTCGCTCCTATTAATAACCAAAATTTCATAAAAACCTTTGTCTACCTGTATCAATCCTGTGAGGGAAAAAACTGAGCTGTGTCTGAGAGTGAATACAATAACGTCGCCTCTTCCGGACTCCCCATCCATACGGCAACGGCACTGTAGTTATCTTGTGATAGCTGGGTTGCATTGTTGTTTTTTTGAATAATCTGATTCATCAGGGCTAACCACTCCTGCGGGGTATTCACCATCTGCAGAGATAATTTCATTTGTGCCTCATCCACGCAGTGCCAGAAACCATCCGTGCAGAGCAAAAATGCATCGCCATCTTCTATCGGCACGACATCGCTATAACTGGCCTCCGCACCTCCGCTATCCATACCCAGCGCCCGGTACAGGAGGTTGCTGTTTATTTCATCCGTCTGGTGCCCGGCATCTTTCATCTGCTGTACCAGACTGTGATCAGTCGTGACATGGTAGAGCCAGCCACGACGAAACAAATACAGGCGGCTATCACCAGCATGTGCCCAGTAAGCCAACTTGTAGTCACGATCAATAAAGAGGCTAATGAGGGTCGTTCCCATGCGGTGATAATCAGGCATAACTCGCTGTTCATTGAGGATTGCGTGATTTGCCTCCTGTACGTATTCGCGAATAGCCTGCGCATTGAGATGGCGATTGCCTTCAAAGCGTGCCAGGATCGCATTTCTCGCCAATTCCGCCGCCAGATCCCCACCAGGGAGACCGGCAACACCGTCACATACAACAAAACAGGCGGCGCGATCGCCGACAGTTTCTCCCGTTTGATCCTGATTGCTGGCACGGGTTCCTTGACAGGAAAGAGAAGCAGTAGTTATCTCCATTATTCTTCCGATCCGCTTTGTGAGTCTTTGTACTGATTCACTTCCATGTCATAGGCATAGAGGAATGCTTCGCCGAACAAGGTATGGAAATCATCTTCAATTTCGCCCGCGGTTTCACCGTAGGTTCGAATAAAATGCTCCCATAACGCCGCTTTGCGGCTGGCAGGAAGCGACAGACGGGAAGTGCTACCATTACGCTTTGCCTCTTCCTCCAGGTGTGCCGGATTGAAGGATTGCAGTATGGCGGCAATGATGGCGCGGATACCGGAAATCATCCCTAATTGGTGCGCCTGTAAATCGATTAATGCATCGCGCACAGATTTTTTGGGCGGCATGAAACCAGGCATCCTCGTACCAAACATCTGCATCAGCACAGTTTTACCTGATGGAAGCAGTTTGAACGGGTTATTAGCGTCATCCAGTACCATGGTCATATCAGCCTTGACACCGCGTTTTAGTATTGAACGGGAGGAAAGCAATGCAACCGTCCCCTGGGAAAACATGCTTAGCATTTGCCCAAGCTGGTACATGTTTTCGCGGTCAAACTGAGGTGCTGACTGCATATCGTTAAGTCCCATGCCATCCAGCAAAGCGTCGAACAACTCTCCCTGAAGAACCTCACCACTACCACTGGCAGGCTGTTCCTGAGTTGCTGTCGTGAATGCTGCGCTTTTTACCGGATCGATCCGTAAACGACCTTTAGATGACTGCGTGGGTTGACGCACTACTGCCTGCGGCGTAGGCAACCTGACGCCCGCTAAATCCCGCTTTTCTTGCTGGGAGATGTGTCTCTTGAATGTGTCCTCAATGCCATGGACATCAACGGTTTTGTGTTCGTCCAGCGATGGTTGTGGTGCCTTAAACAGTGGTGATGCTGAAGTGGTATCAGATTTGACAGGGGATTTTTCTGCGGGTAATTCTTCGGACGCAGTCAAAGCATCCACTGACGTGAGTGGGGCCCCCCCCATCAAACCAAGGGGATCGTCATTACGCGCAGCTTTGACCAGCGAGCGAGAACCAAATAATGCCAGGGGATCCAGTTCCTCTTCCGATTCTGCCTTAACAGGATCGGTCGGAGATTCCGTCTGTAACAGCAATGCCGTTGGCGTAGCATCGGCAAAAATATTGTCAGTACTAAATGGCGTATCTTCACTGAATAGCTCGTCTGTTTGGACCCCTTGTCGCGCAAACAACAGCTCACTACGATTAAATATCGCCAACGGGTCTTCCGGATTGCGTTCCTGGGCTTTCGGCTCGTTAAAAGGGTCGCGCACCTCTATCGTCTGCGGCGCTTCCCGATGACTGGAGATACTGTCGGAAATGGAAAATTCCTGCAGCAGGTTATCCCAGATTTCAGAAGGAACTGCGGTAATCTTAGCGAGCCCCTTTTCCGGTACTTCCTCTTCGACCTGTTCTGCAACTTTGGCAAGCGGAATCTGTTGCTCTCTTCCTGAAGATTGCATACTGGCAGCTATACCGTTTATCTGCGGCTCATCCTGAATCAAATAGCTGACCTCAATACGATACTCATCAATACTCAGGATGTCGCCATCCTGGAGTTCGACCTGACGGCCTCGTTCTAACGGAATATCGTTTAACACTACCTGAGTAACGTTGCCACGATTAGTGATCCGACATTCGCCGCTCTCAGCGATGTGAACAATCACCTGCAGGCGAGAAATTGCGCGGTCGTTGTCAGGCAGCACAAGGTTATTATCGGTGCCGCGCCCAATGGTGCCACCCGGGGCGTAAAAATCGCAGCTGCATTGGGGTGGTTGATGATCGGCTTTGGTCGAAATAATCGTGAATCGCATAGCGTATTCCTGCTGGTAAAATTAGCTCTCAAACGTTGCCGTTCTGCTAGTAAGAACAGCAACGTTTGCGAACAAAATAAATTTCAGGCATCACGATGTTCCTTGTGAATATAAATCACTTTCACATCCAGCCCTAAATAATATAATGCTGCATTGTCGATACAGAAAATAAAGTATTTATACCCGTCGCCATTCAAGTTGCAGGGTATATACCCAAGTAACGTCAAGATTCAAGATGCAAATTCCCGATGAGCTTACTCAAGTAAGTGCTTCGGGTGAATGAGAGCAGCTAACAACCCTGCAACTTGAAGTATGACGGGTATAGACCGGGGATACTCCCCGGTCAGGAGGAAGCGTAAAAAATTATGCTTCTTTGTTTTCTTTTATATTCCAGCCAGCACTACTTTCAGCGCCTTTGCCGCCAGCGGAGGTCTGCTCCCAGTACTGATGTTTCACTTTCGCCGCCTGGAAGGCATAGGCTACACCGATGGTGTCGCCGTTATCTGCCCCTGTGTATTGCAAAGAGGTCACCAGGACATCTTCCAGAGTAATACGCGAATATTCAACTTGTTGCCCCCCCGCTTTGCAGACGGAAAGTTCAACTTTGGTCAAGTGCTTACCACTGGAACAGTGCTTAAGAACCGCTGTCGTTGATTTATCAATCAGCGCATTAACGTGCAGGTCATTAAAGTTCACTTTGCCTGCACCGCCGCCGCCGCCAACGCTCATATTACCCGGCTGGGAAGCGCCCCATGAGAATGAGGTAATATCTGTCCAGCCAGTGTGGTTAGAATCTTTCGATTCACCTGTAACACCTTCTATTTTCAGGAACATATCAATAGCCATATTATTTACTCTTTATTTACGATAATTATCACTTTCGAAAAAGCATTTACATAGCAAACAGGAAAGCACGGGGCTAAATATAACCATCCATATTTTACTTTTGCCTCGTATCAAATAGCAGCCTATTTGATTTTTTGAACACATCTTTCTGCTTTAACAGAAAGATGATATTTCATACAATGGTATGTCAGTGAGCATTATTAATTATTACGAACTATCCTGAGACCTGGTGCGGTCAGGGTTGTCAATTAATAGCTGAGTAACTAACCTAATTCATCTCTGAGGGAGAGGCGTAAACAATCGCACATAACCCAGCCACATAGCTTATGCCTCATTTGATTTCAATGAGGGCAATTTAGATACCAATCGCAGAGAAACGGTCAGACCTTCCAGCTGATAATGCGGGCGCAGGAAGAATTTCGCTGTATAGTAGCCAGGGTTGTCTTCGATCTCCGCCACCTGCACCTCTGCTGCAGCCAGAGGTTTCCGTGCCTTCGTTTCCTGCGACGAGTTTGCCGGATCGCCATCGACGTAGTTCATTACCCAGTCATTTAACCAACGTTCCATATCATCGCGCTCACGAAATGAACCGATTTTGTCGCGTACGATACATTTCAGATAATGCGCAAATCGACAGCAGGCAAAGAGATACGGCAGGCGTGATGCCAGACGAGCATTAGCCGTTGCATCGGCATCGTGATATTCCGCAGGTTTCTGTAACGACTGCGCGCCAATAAATGCGGCGAAGTCAGAATTTTTTCGGTGAATCAGTGGCATAAAACCATTTTTTGCCAGTTCGGCTTCACGACGATCGCTAATGGCTATCTCCGTCGGGCATTTCATATCGACGCCACCATCATCGCTTGGGAAAGTGTGGCAAGGCAGGTTTTCCACTGCACCACCGGATTCCACGCCACGAATGGAAGTACACCAACCGTACTCTTTAAATGAACGATTGATATTGGCCGCCATTGCATACGCTGAATTCGCCCAAGCGTAATTGGTGTGATCAGCGCCATCGGTTTGTTCTTCAAAATCAAAACTATCAACCGGATTGGTACGAATACCATATGGCAGACGTGACAGAAAACGCGGCATCACCAGCCCCAGATAACGAGCATCTTCAGATTCACGTAAAGAACGCCATGCTGCATATTCTGTATTCTGGAAAATTTTTGTCAGATCACGCGGATTGGCAAGTTCCTGCCAGGATTCCATTTGCATAACGCCAGGCGAGGTACCTGTGATAAACGGACAGTGCGCTGCTGAACCAATACGCGCCATTTCGCTAAGAAGTTCGACATCCTGCGGTCCATGGTCAAAATAATAATCGCCGACGATACAACCGAACGGCTCACCACCGAATTGGCCATACTCCTGCTCGTAGATCTTTTTAAAGATAGGGCTTTGATCCCAGCCAACACCTTTATAACGCTTAAGGGTACGGCTCAACTCCTGCTTCGAGATGCTCATAAAACGAATTTTTAGCATCTCATCGGTTTCACTATTGTTGACGAGATAGCTCAATCCTCGCCACGCACTTTCCAGTTTCTGAAACTCTTCATGGTGAATAATTTGATTCACCTGTCGGGATAGCTGCTCATCAATCCCGGCAATCAGATTCTGAATGGTGCGATAAGTATCATTAGAGAATGTAACAGTATTCTCCAGCGCCTGCTGTGCAAGTGTTTTTACTGCACTTTCTACCGCAGAACGTGCCTGATCAGTTTTTGGCCGAAATTCTTTATTCAGCAGTGCGCTGAATTCATCCTGACTGAACGCCTGGGCAGACTGCTGCTCATGTTGCTGAGTAGTATTATTCATCCATTACTCCTCGCTACCTTTTACACTGTCATCTTGTTTGGATATCTGGCTCAAGGATTTGAGCAGGGTCGGATCCTGTAAAATTTTGGCGATCAGATCTTCTGCGCCATTTTTACCATCCATATAAGTCAGTAGATTGGAAAGCTGGGTTCGGGCATCAAGCAGCTTATTTAACGGTTCGACCTTGCGAGCAACTGCATCAGGCAGAAAGTCATCCATGCTATCGAACGTTAAATCAACATTCAGCTTCCCTTCCTCGGTCAACGTATTATCGACCTGAAAGGCGACGCGTGGCTTCAGGGCTTTCATTCGTTCGTCGAAATTATCAATATCGATGTCAAGGAACTTACGCTCATCCACTGCTGCTTGGTTTTCTATGGGTTTGCCTACCAGATCAGCCATTACCCCCATAACAAACGGAAGCTGGATTTTGCGTTCAGCCCCATAAACTTCCACGTCGTATTCGATTTGTACCCGGGGAGCACGATTACGTGCGATAAATTTCTGCCCACTCTTACTCATTGCCATGATGTTCTCCATCGAAGATGCGCTATCAAATGTCGCGAATCAGGTCTGATGCCTGTCATAAAAATGTCCAGGCCGTCACTCCCGACGTCCAATAATATTTTCCAGTTGAGAGAGGCTCTCAGGTGCCAGGTCGCGAATAATGTCCATAAAATCAAGTTCGATAAGCCGCTGTACCCGCTCTATTAGCAACGGCGCAGGATGGCTCGGTTCATACTGAACAAAATATTGTTTAGTTTTTTCCAACATCAATTGTGCGTCTGCACGTGTGATTATTTGAGCACTGCGCCAGCCATCAGCGGATAGCATCTTCGGCCCTGCAGTGATTGTGTTATGTTCACTCACGTCACTCTCTTCATTGAGTCGCTGAAAGGTCGAAATATCAGTCACCTGGCAGGCATTCGCAACCAGTCTGACGGTTTTCTGCAGCTGTTCCATTTCCGGAGCGCTGCTTTCTCCAAGATAGTCCACCAACATTTCCCGGACCGTTTGCAGACGTTCATGGATGACCCGGATAGCCTGGATGCCAGGCTGGTCTCCCTGCGATAATTCATCAATCAGCCGCGGACGCCCCCCGGGGTAATCACCACATTCTGTCTTGCTGCCATCAAGCAGCATTTGCGCATCGCGTAGCGTTAATTCATCGCTGTTACTGCGCAGGAGTGCTGCGTTGCGCAGCGCGGTGGTCAGCTCAGATTTATCGCTCAGTCCCGCCAGTGCATTAATGCGGTAAATTGGGTCGGTTTCACCAAACTCCTCCAGCTGCGGATACAGTTGCTGCCAGTACAACGACAACGCCTGTTGTACCAGTAAAAGACCATCAGCATACCCCATCAACCCCCTGCGCTTAGTCCAGGCATGAGTTAAGGCCAACATGACACGCAGATCCTTTGTCCGCTGAAGCAGACCTAACGCCAGTTTTTCTACCTGGGTCCAGTCCGCAGGCTCTGCTGGAATAATCGTATCGCCAAATTGTTGTTCGCCTTTACCTTGCGTAGCCTGCTCCATGGCCTGAAAATCGGCATCATATTCCAGGTTTTCACCACAAGGGTGTTCCGGTGTCACCGGCATGAGAAAATCATTAAGATTCATTACTTACCTGCTTAATCAAACATAGGTGGATAGAGACCATGGCGCCCTGGCCTTGCCCCACCGGCAGGGTCGAATAATAGCGTGAAGAGTTGACCTGTCAGGTTACCGCTATGCACATGAGTATAAAGAGGATATCCATCTCCCCGATTGGTCCACCAAAAACTGGTTTGTCTCTGCGGATCAAAACACTCGGCAGCTTGCGGCCAACCGAGGGTATTATGCTCATCCTGTTCATAGCCAATCACATCGAGGATCTCAGAACGTTTTTCCGGCTCGACACTTTGGGGGACCGGTATGGACAGTAGCAACGAATCTAATTGTTCAGCAGAGAAGCCGTTTTGCACCGCATGGAGCAGCGTGCGCCCTACCCGTTGATACCAATCACCCGCGTGTGCCAAAAACTGCGGCGACCAGTCAACTGGATTAAACGCTATCTGCGCACAAACAGGGTACTGACGTCCCACTCTGTCACGACCAGGGATAAGACAGCCCACCTGCACCATCTGCCCACTGAGCATAGGGGGAACGGCAAAATTCCATACTGGCGCGTTGCCAAACTGCCGCTCGCCACTTCGTTGTTGTTCCTGTTGCCAGGCCAGCAAACCAACCTGGAACCATTGCGACCACTGTTGTATTAATATGTCCGGGAATCGACGCTGTAAAAAATCACCAGTACTGGGCAATTTCCCATACCAGCTCATCGCGGGAGAGAGATTCATTCGGCAATCCTTGCTGCTATGGGCATGAGAAACGCGGGAGCTGGAAAGGGTTACGGATACTGTTCGCCGTAAACTCCAGCGTGACGGGATAACCATTAACATTGAATAGTGCCCGACGGCTCAAACTGCTACTGCCCTGAGTGGTCTTCGCTTTATCAACGAAGCGATTAAGCGCCCAGGCACCGCTCGCGACCAGTGTTGAAGTGGTCCCATCGGCAAGACCTAACTGCATACGGACCTGGTTGGTACCACCCGGCCCCGGCCAACTCATCATCTGAACAGCTTGTGGGCCATGGCTATAACGTAATTGCTGGCCATCGACATCCAGAGTCAGATTCAGGATTCGATTATCCATGTTGATGATACGTACGGTGACTTTAAATGACGGCGTAGTGGCACCATTGGCAAAGAACGCATCACGAATCGATTGCGCTTGCTGGAACGGATACAACACCCCTTCGCTGCCTTGCAACTTTTTACCGTCAATGCCCGGCATGAAGCGCCAGTTGGCGTGAGTGGTATCAACTTTAGTGGCCAGGTTGTCACGAAAAAAGGTATCCATGATTCCAATTCCTGGCGCAAACATACGAGACAGATCATCCGGCGTGACTTCACTCCTGGCGCTATGAGCTAACGGATAGCGACCAGCAATCGCCTGACGGCAAAATCCTCCGACCTCCACGCTAATTCGCTTGCGCACATTATCAAGATCCCGACGTTGCGTATCGCTACTGGCTCCTACAGCCATTTTGTTGAATATCGTTTGAAGCCCTCCAGGCAGGCGCCCGGCACTGGCTTGTAAACGGCTAATGACATCCCCACCCGGTGGCTGCATTCCACTATTAGCGGCTCCCTGCACCGCAATCAGATAACGATATAGTTCATCCAGTTGTTTGAGGTAATCATCGAAAGCAATCACCTTACCGCCTTTTTCTAGCGGTTGCCCCAGCTCGATTACAGTGGAAAAATGTTCAGTGACCAACTGCTCTGGCGTCTTTGGAATAGCCGTTCCTTGAGGAGAATTATATTTATCTGAACGGAATAGCCCTTCCAGCGTACGAGTCGCCTGGTCTCCCATCGCTTTCGCTGTTGCCGTTTTATCCTCATCCAGCTCATCTCGCGACAGAGCCAGCACCGGCCTTAGGTTGATCACTAATCGGCGAAGGGGTGAGTTGCTGCCGGACAGAAGCCGGGTCATATTTATCCGCGACGAAAGATTGGCACTTCCATTAAGCTCAATATCAGCCAGAAAACTGTCCCATGTGGCGATGAAATCACGCATATAGAGTTGACGAACAGCATTATCCGTTTGCTGTTTATTTTCTGGTGTCGTAGTCGTCCCCAGGACCCATGCATCATCATCGTGCAGCATGCCAGTAACGCTATCTATTTGCCGATTGAACACATTCCAGTATCCATCTGACGTATACAGACCCGGGATATCGCTACTCACAGGTACACCGCTTTTACGCGAAAACACCAACTCACTTTGTGGGCCACCAAGCGTGGCTAGTGAAACAGGTTTAAGTTTTTCATCCTGCTCTAGCAGACGTTTAAGCCGCCCATATACTCGTGTTGAGAGAGGCTGCTGATTGATGAGCGCCCGCTCACGGGCAACCAACGCCTCATCCTTCGCAAAAGGCGAGGTTTGGATTTGAGTTTCAAGCAACTGAATCAAATGTTTTTCTAACTGCTGTAGCTGAGTCTGGGTGACATTCTGCGGCAAGTTATGACGCAAATTCAGCATGATCCATGAGAGCAAAAACTTACCGTTATACGCCTTCGGCAGATACAGCATTTGATAGGCTTTCAACGCCTCATAACTGTATTCTGCATCGCTGCCATTATCGTTACGCAGCCAGGTCGCGATGCGTTGTGCGACAGCGGGTAGCAGTATTTGCTGCAACGTTTTCTGATAAAGCGTCTGCGACGCGTTGCTGACAACATCGCCGCGGTAAAGCCCCATACGCCGTGCGAGTGGAGGGTCACTGACCTCAAATTCCGCACTCTTCGGCAGCATAGACACCCCGTTTAACAGCGGCAGCACGGCGAACAGATCTCGGTGGTCTGAATTCTGTAACGCCATACTTTGCCGTTCTACAAGGGGCACTTTGGTCTGAACCTCTTTCAGATAGGTTTTATTTTTGCCGTAGCTGATGAGCCACAAGCCGCTCATTATGACAAGTAATGCAGCCAGTACCGCATAGCCTACCCAAGCTACTGCACGGCTACGCAACTCCCACCAACGGCTTTGCCCTGCAATTCCCGCTTCCTGAAAGATAACGTTCTGCAACAGATTTTTAATAAAATAGCTCTGCCCTTTTCCTCCGGGGATCGGCGCGCCTTTGCTCACCGCATCCCAGTTAGTACTGTCACTGGCTTGCGGCAGTGACAGAGAACGGTTCAATTCACCCATGACGCGGTCAAAGGGTAGCCCCTCCTGGGTGCCACTGGCAAAATAGATACCACGCGGCGAAAATTCAGTTTCAAAATTAGAGCGAGCGAAAACAGTACTTAGGTAGTCCGACAGTTGTGGGCGAAGAGCAGCGAACTCTTGTGGGAAAAGCCAGGCCTCTGCACGATTTTTTGCATCATGTTCATTAAGCATGGTGTCTGGCAATCCTGCCTCCAGACGTTGTTGCAACAACGCAAATTCCTGCGAGAAACTGCCGATCAAATCAAAATCAGCCAGCTTTGCTTGCTCCCAGGGGAAAGTGAACCCCCAAATCTGGTCACGTTGCGATTTATCAAAATCGGCAAACCAGGCGCGGAAGCCCTTCAACAGATCCGCCTTGGTCAGCAGAACATAAACCGGGAAAGGAATGCCCAGTTGTTCATGCAGTTCCGATAGACGTTGACGTATATTAACCGCTTGCTGCCGTGATGCCTCCGCAGATTGGGTCAACAGATCCGAGATACTGATGGTCACCACGACACCATTGATTGGTTGGCGGCGGCGATATTTACGTAACAAGTTGATAAATTTCAACCACTCGCCAGCGTCCTGTTCCTGCTCACTCTCCTGCGTGGTGTAGCGACCAGCGGTATCTAACAGTACCGCGTCATTAGTAAACCACCAGTCGCAGTTACGAGTGCCTCCGATCCCACGTAGTGCTGTTTTACCGAAACGATCAACCAAGGGGAACTGCAAGCCAGAATTCGCCAGTGCGGTGGTTTTTCCTGCCCCTGAAGCACCGATAATCACATACCACGGAATCTGATAAAGGTATTGAGTATTGAACCGGGACGTCCACCGCGCATGATGAGTACCCGCTTTGTTGAAATGGGCCTTTTTCAGCATTTGTGTTGCTTCGTCAAAACGATCGGCAAGGATCTGTTCTTCACTATTCAGGTGTTGCTGAGGTTCAGCTTCTTTCGGTTGCCGGGTATCTTTTTGCAAGTTCCCCATTAATTTTCGGTTGAGCCAGGCATTATACAAACGCGGGATGATTCGACTTTGAGCCCAAATGAAGTAGACCACCACAATACTAATTACGCGATTTTGTTCTGACTCTAATGGCCGACTATCGGCGACAGAAAACAGTGGCCCAATAATCCAAATCACCGCAGCAATTGCTGTGACTCCGAGGAAGCCCCACAATAGGCGGTTCGTTAATACAGAAAGGAGAAGTCTCATTATCCTTAATTTCCTTGGGGCAATCCGTTCAGCTCAGCTTGCGTATTGTCAGGAGACACCAGCAGAGTAATTTCCACACGGCGGTTACGGGCACGGTTTTCAGGAGTCGTATTTGGGGCTATAGGGTTCATTTCCCCTTGCCCTTCGGCTTTCACACGTTCGGGTTCCGATAAATGTCTTTGAAGTCGTTTTTGTACCGAATGAGCGCGTTCTAAAGAAAGTTCATAATTAGAAGAGAAAAGCACACTTCGAATGGGGATGTTATCACTGTAACCCACAACCAAAATTTGCCCGCTAACGTTGTTCATCGCCTGGGCAATACGATCTATCACTCTATCGTAACGTTTACTCACCGTCGTTGAGGCAGAGGCAAACAACCCATCCCCTTTAAGGATAACCACGCTACGATCGGCCTCGTCGCGAACGACCACCCATCCTTCTTCAATTTCAGTTCGCAGAAATCCACGTAGATTCAGCATAGCAGGAGGTTTTTCCACCGACGGCTGAACTGTAACCTCAGGGAGTTGAGTCTGATATATTTGTGCCAATACTGGATTGGTACTGCTGCCTAATTGCCAATTGAGAATGATGTAGAAGATGCAGGAAAAGAAACCACCCAATGCGATACAACTCCACAACGGCACCACTGGTCGCCATAGTTTACGCAATACCGGACGGTCTTCTCCATGAACAGAAAGAGGGGGAGCATAACCGCCACGCACACCACAGATCATTTTCCAGAGACGCTGTTTAATTGTTTCCAGCTGTGTTCTTCCGTTATCCATCACCCGGTAACGGCCCTCAAAACCGAGTAACAAACAGTAGTTGATAAGCTCTAACAGGTAGATATGTTCACGCGGATTTTGCGACAGCCGCGCCAACAGCTGAAAAAACTTTTCTCCTCCCCATGTCTCATTATGGAAAGATACTAGCAGCCCCTTTCCTGACCAGACGCCATGGCTGCCCCACGGCGTAAGCGCCGCAGCTTCGTCCAATGCCGTGCACAGGCAATAACGAGCACCGACAATCACCTCATATGGTAAACCAGCCTGCTGACTACGTACTTCAAAACGACGAATTTCATCAATTAATCGCTGACGCAGTCCGTCCTGGTCATCATGAGCTATTGAGTGACGGATTTGCGGTATGGCATTTAGTAATGGGGTGGCGGATACCACCAGGGCATTGCTCCCACTGACTACGGCACAGGTCGCGTGGTTACCGTTGGACTCTTGTTCCTGCATAATTAAGCGCTCGCTTTATTATTCTGTTGGGCTACGGATAGCCCAAAACTCCATATCAAGCCCCGGAAACTCGCCCGCAAGGTGCAGGGCGAAGGCTCCGGATTTTTCCATTTCATTCCAAAGTTCACCGCCTTTCATCAACTCGAAGTAGTTGTAACCGGCGTGCCAAGGAATTTGCGGCGGAGCAGTAGGCATGGCCCGTAACACTAATCCAGGCAGTTGGAGTTGCACCAAATCGCGAATTTTAGTTACAGGCGCAACCTTCATCTGTGCCGGGAAGTGCGTCTGCAACATTTCCCCCTGGACGTTGGCTTTCACGGCCAGCACAAAGCCAAAATCACGCACCATACTGGTCTCAGGTACAGTGGCTATATTCAGCCCCCGTGACCGTTCAGTCAGTGGTAGCTGAATAGCGTTCTCTTCCATAACCAGTGCCAATCCCTGACGCAGAAGACGTTCGAGTTTTCCGAAGCAACTGCCCAGATTATCGTGCTCATAAATAGGCAAAGCTTCTACCGACATGCGTTGAGCGCTCCAGGTGCTTAGTTCTGCGGCAAACGGTAACCAACTGCTCCAGAGTGCTTCAGGGTGAACCAGCGGCAGAGTTTTGATATGCGAAAGATACCCCAATTGGCGGTTCACCAGCGTCAGAAGCGTAAACTCAATCATCTCTGAGGTATTAAACCTTCCTGGCTGACCAAGGCGAGCAGAGATTTGTTGACTGCGCTGTACCAACAGCCCATGCAGGTCATTAATCATGCCGCGTATTAGTGATTGATTATTGATGTTCAGCATTGGCGGGATATACCCATTCTCAAGGCGAACCTGTCCATCATTTCGCTTTTCAGCGATGAATACGACCCCCATAGCACTCCACTCGGCGGTCAAATCCTTTTCCAGCATTAGCTTCAAACGTTGACGACCAAATTGTACAGTCGCTTCGCCGAGAGAGAGGGCGTTATCGTCCTCTACCTCTTTTTCATAGGCGACAAAGCGAGCCAGCGATCCTTTCTCCTCGCTGAAGATCACCTCTTCTCGGCCACTGCGGCGGACGGGTAAGGCAAGGACGATTTTTTCACCCGAAGCATTATCCGGAACCTCCAACGGTATAGGACCATCACGACTATCGCGAAAATGGAAGACAGTCCCATCAGGAAGAACGCCGCTTGCACAACTTAGAGCAATACAACCCTGCCTCAACATAGCTTCATCAAGTTCAATATCGAGAAATCCCCAACGATAACTGCCCTGGAGACTGCCCCAATCGCGAATTTGACTTTGCAGGTAGCTTTCTGCCCGCTGGAAGTGATGTGGACGCAGAAACATGCCTTCACTCCAGACCACTTTTTCGGCTTTACTCATGCTAATTTCCTGTAAACGATCGTCTTATTGAGCCAGATTACGGATCCCATTTACGTCCAGATAAAGATCCGTCTGCAGTTCATCTGCTGAGAAATTCCAGAACATCCAGGAGGATGTTTTACTTGGGTTGGAAAGTGGAAGGGATATGCGCCATTTTTTACCGTCCAGAGACTGATATTCAGCTATGACTCCAATGTAACGTGCCTCTGGCGTGCTCCGCCCAGTCAGTTTTTTTGACAATTTTCCAGACATGAGGAAAAACTCATCGCTAGTGAGCAAGTTAACGCCAAGCACCGCCTGAGCATTATTTTGTAGAGAATAGAAATCTGAGGACATGAATTCGGCATCAGACTTCAGTAACAATACTCTGATCTTTAATGGGGCAGAGTTGTTAACTTGAGGATGGGCCTGAAAGTGGAGGCTATAGTTGGAGGAGTCACGCTGTGACGACGAGCCACAACCACTAACCAAAGTGATAAAAATCACTAAAAAAGTCAGGAAAACAGGCTGTAAAAACGAACTCTTATTCATATGATATCACTTCATTAAAGCGTGATTAATTCAAAATCCAGCTACTATTACTTCCGATTTTGCAAGCTCGAACGTCACCATCAACATTCATGCACATCGATTTCTTTCGTACTTTCAAACGCCTCGATTGTTCACGAACGGTTTTATAATAGAGATCATTTCTCACTACTGCATTCGCTGGCGCATAACCTATGAGCTCTTGCTGACCATCATTAGCCAGGCCGATCCAGGAATTATCAACCTCACCTAATGCAACATAGTTTGCTCCGGTCACTAACTGACGAATAACTTTACCGTCATATCCCGGACGACTCATTAAAGAGGCCGAATACAAAACCCGAAAGCGGGAGTTAATTGGTTTAAATATTGTTGGTGGAACAATGATATGACGATGGATAAGGGTTACACCATTAACCTTAGTGTTCTCGATAGTATCGTCGCCAATTTCCTGCTTAGGCTGCGTTTGACATCCCGCCAGACTGACCAGCGCTAAAAAGAGCAAAGATATTCGAATTTTCATATTTCCAACTTTTAATATTTTATATTTAATCATAGCTACCGCACGAAATCTTACATGTAAAGATTACGCACATGATCCTTATACTCGCAGCCCCACGACAAACTTCCGACTGTACAAGTTTATTTAAATAAGCAAAAAAACACACACGAGTTTATTGATTATATACTTCCAATAGCTACTCACCCGAGACATTATGGGAAAATTTGAAAAAAAACAACCATTGTTAAAATAATTGATTTAACAAATCAAGATGTCGAAATAAGCAATCAACACATACATAGAAATCAATTAATTTGAAAATTCTCCTCTCGGCCACGCATTTATTCACCCTGAAATAATTAGATTAGACTTATGATGGGATTATTTATAAGTGAATAGACCCGGGTTTCGTAGACACTTTTTTGCCTCATAATAGAGGCTTAATGGTAATCCCCCCGAAAAACCGGTGTGTTCATAAGTAGAATTTTTTCGTAATCTGAATCGGGGAGATCTCTATGAAAAAATCACGTTTTACCGACAGCCAGATCATGGCCATTCTTAAGCAAGCCGAGGCCGGAACGCCAGTAGCTGAACTGTGCCGCGAGCATGGTATGAGCAACGCCAGCTTCTACAAGTGGCGTTCACGCTTTGGCGGGATGGATGCTTCCATGATGGCCGTCTGGAAGAACTGGAAGACGAAAACCGTCGCCTCAAAAAAATGTATGCTGAAGAACGGCTCAAAGCCGAAAAAACGACTGAAACGGGATAAACCTGAACCGCTGGCGGTGCCTGAAAACAGCAACGAGTGCTGGTCGATGGACTTCATGCACGATCAGCTATCGGATGGGCGTTCAGTCCGGTTACTGAATGTTATTGATGACTTTAATCGTGAAGTGCTGGCCATTGAGGTAGTTTTTCCCTGCCCGCCAGTCGGGTAATCAGAACGCTGGAACAACTCATTGAGTGGAAAGGAAAACCGACGTCAATACGGTGTGATAACGGGCCGGAATATACGGGGAAGATGCTGATGTCATAGGCGGCTCAGCAGAATATAACCCTTCGTTTTATTCAGCCCGGCAAACCTCAGCAGAATGCTTATATTGAACGCTATAACCGGACGGTACGTTATGACTGGCTGGGACAGCACCTGTTTAGCTCACTGGACGAATTGCAGGGCTATGCCACGTAGTGGCAATGGTTTTATAATCATGAACGTCCGAATATGGCACTGAATGGCTTCACGCCGATGCAGCATATTCAACGCATGACCTGATTCTACTTATCACCTCCGTTAAAAATCGGGGGATTACCGTTTAAAACTGACAATCAAAAGCGGAATTGCTTTTATCAGCGAAAATGTGATACCTGCCACCTTAAAAGGGGCTGTCTGTTGATGTCCTGTTAGAACCGTTCATCAGCAGACAACGTGATTACGGGCAGCTGAACATCTTTTGCACCGCCAGCTTCATACGTTCGCAGGCATTATGTGGTGGAACACGGTTCAGCATCAGTGCGCCCTTCACCGCACAGTTGATGATAATCGCCAGGTCAGCAGGCTCACCAGTGAATTTCAGCTCCCCACTTTCCCGGCCGGTACGCAGCACATCCGCGATTATTCTCAGGTCAGTATGTGCCAACTGGCTTACAGCATCCTGAAGGATCGATTCGAACAGATTACTGTCCGACAGCATGGCATGGACGCCGCACATCTGACCTTTTTGTGCACAATAGGCGAAAGCATCAATATAGGCATCCAGGCGGTCCTTCCCTGCAGGGACCGACAGCAGTTTCTCTTCCATTTGCAGGAGCCGAGTTTCCTTGCGTTCACAGTAAGCTAGACCCAGTTCGGTTTTTGTCGGGAAATGATAGTGAATACTGGCCTTACGTATTCCGAGGCCGGCAGCCAGGTCTGCATAGCTGAATCCCTGGAAGCCATTTTCCTGGATAAGGATATCGGCTAGGTCAAGGAGGCTGTCATAAGTGGACATCATGTTTCTCCGGGCACCGGGGTGCCTGTTGTGTTCAGATACGGAAAAACCCGGCAATCAGTAAGACCCTGGGCATTTTCATATCCGACCTCCCTGACACAGGAGGCTGTGCGGTACATTCTGCGGCCTGGTTCAGCGGTAGAGGACTGCTGTCCCTCCTGTTTCCTGAGGCGCCAATTACACGGTAATGACTTGCTCTGGCATCAGCGGCTTTCATGGCCAGCGATGCATCCAGGTCATCCAGGCTGGTGAAGCCGCCAGAAGATACCACACCGATTCTTTGCAACGAAACAGCCTCCGCGCGAGTGACCATTTGGGGGCTCGCGGCATAAGCCAGAACTGTGGTGGATAAAACGACGGCAGCAATGAGTACTTTAATGGTGTTTTTCATTGTGAGACTCTCATTGTTGGTCTCTCCTTCTTGGATATATCTGTGTTGTTGGAATTAAAACTACCTACCAAATGGTAGGCTTGCAAGGTAAAACATCAACTAATATGTGATGTGCATCACGTTATACGCACTGGGCTGGATGACTTCGTCAGAATTTGCTGAGAAGTCTGCCGGTTGCCAGAATATACAACCAACATGAATATTCCTTTTGCGCAATATGTATTCAAAAACATCCAGACAGAAGTCTTCAAATTCTCCACCACTTTCCGGTGGAACACGTTTTTCAAGTTTGCTTACAGCTGCATTTAACAGCATCGTTATTATCCGTCTTAATTATTTTTTACTTATGTCCTGAGCACGTGGGGATACTGTTTCCGCACTTACTTCTTCGCCTTCCCGTTATGGCGGGCCAGATCAGCGGCTCTGGCCTGCAGGGCGCGGGTTTCAGCTCCACCTTCGTGTCCTGCAGCTGAGCCGCAGCTGAGCCGCCGCTGAGGTGCTGACGGACCTGCTCGTTGGTCGGATTCGGGGTGCCGATGGTAATTGACTACCCTGCGGCTCTGGCGCTTGTCCGGGCTGATTATCATCTGGCGCCACCGTATCCGATCGTGCAGCTGGTCACGCCGAAGCAGCGTATTGAGAAAGCAGCCCGTACAATGTGTAAGCACACCCGTTTTAGTTCCACACACTTTTTGAGAGTTCCGGCTTTTTGATCCCTTCCCAATATCGATGCCAGATTAAATCAGTGATTCCGGTCTTTTTGCAGACTTCGGATAAATTCCTCCGGAGTCTGATTATTTAACGATGAATGTGGTCTTTGCTGGTTAT
>Ga0160467_100358_pt1 | contig 47557 bp, 46 predicted proteins | sample HID1972I_E11MG_FD_108221 | JGI IMG/M metagenome (GOLD analysis project Ga0160467, IMG submission 108221) | Enriched pill bug-associated microbial communities from UW Madison campus, WI, USA - HID1972I_E11 MG | ecosystem: Host-associated > Arthropoda: Insects > Digestive system > Unclassified ... | reverse complement strand
TAATTTCACCTCTAAGGAAGTGGGACTTTTTTTAGACATTTAGAAACTCCCATCATGTAGTAGTATTTTTTCTTTTTTCTACTGTCTACTATGATGGGAGCGTATCACTTCGTTTTCCAGAATCTCTTTGTTCCTCCGCTGAGTAGGAGAATCTAGATTAGAATGCAAACCACTGTCGTTTTTCAGACAACTCCGTTTAGGCAATCGTAAGCAAGTTCAAAACTAGTATACAGACATACCAAACAAATAATTGCAGCATTAGTAAAAGAACAAGTACCGAAGGAGATTGATCCTCGATACTTGTTCCGCAGTTTATTATAACGTTCAAAGCTGACGCTGTGCTTGGGATTGCTTTTATACAACGATCACAACAAAGGTGTTTCTCTCGTACGTAATCGAATGATAAAGCTTATAACAAATCAGCGGCAAGCTGAGCAAGTTTTGAACGCTCTCCTTTTTCGAGTGCGATATGGCCACTTATGCTTTCTTGTTTAAAACGCTCAACGACATAGGTTAGACCGTTGCTCATCGAATCTAGATACGGATGATCGATTTGTTCAGGATCTCCAACTAGTACAATTTTGCTCCCTTCACCTACACGTGAAACGATCGTTTTAATTTCATGACTTGTTAAGTTTTGGGCTTCATCAATGATAATAAATTGACCCGGTATCGATCTGCCTCTAATGTACGTCAACGCTTCCACGTGAATGCTGCCGAGTCCCATCAATATCTTATCAATATCGCCAGACTTCTTCGTATCAAACAAAAATTCTAAATTATCATATATAGGCTGCATCCAAGGGCGGAGCTTCTCCTCCTTTTCCCCTGGCAAGTAACCAATATCTTTACCCATCGGAACAACTGGGCGCGCTATAAGCAGCTTTTTGTATTTATGTTCGTCCTCTACCTTCAGCAGCCCTGCCGCTAGCGCAAGCAATGTTTTTCCAGTACCCGCTTTCCCAGTAAGTGTAACTAACGGGATGTCATCATTCATTAGCAGCTCCAAAGCCATTCGCTGCTGTGCGTTGCGCGCAGTTATTCCCCACACAGGCTCATTGCTCAAAAAAAGCGGTTCGAGCTTAGTTGCATTCATATTCACTTTAAGCAAGGCTGACTTGGTCGTTCCCAGTTCGTCCTTCAAAATAACAAATTCATGCGGCTTCAAACGTTGCTTTAATCCAAGACTGTTAATCATTAAGTAACGGTAAGAATAAAACTCATCAATGATTGCAGGATGAACATGCAATGTAAAATAACCATTATAACGATCATCTTCATACAAGCTTGGATCACTTATGTAGTCCTTTGCTGCAAGTCCAAGCACATCTGCTTTAATTCGCATTAATACATCTTTACTTACGAGCATTACCTGCTTACGCTCAGCTTCAGGAAGTGCTTGTTGTTCAACATGATAATTCATTGCTACAGCAATAATTCGATGATCATTGGTAATCTCACCAAACAATTCCTGTACTTGCGCAAAATTCCGATGATTCAGCTCAACGCGGATAATACCGCCACTTGGCAGCTCAATACCGCTATGCAGCTGTCCTTCCTCCTTGATTTTATCTAATAAACGAGAAACTGACCTCGCATTTCGTCCCAGCTCATCAGCCAGTCGTTTTTTCGAGTCAATTTCCTCCAATACAATCGCGGGAATGACCACCTCATCCTTCGGATAAGCAAATATCGATTGTGGGTCGTGCAACAGCACATTCGTATCAAGAACTACAATTTGGCTCATTGAGCTCCCTCCTCATTCTCGTCAATGTACATAGAAAACTGCTGCTATGGTCACACTACAACTGTAATTAGTATGGTGACTATTTGAGGTGAAACATATGAAAAAGGAACTTGTTGTATTAACGTTGATGCTCACACTGCTTGTTGGCTGTAACTCGAAAGCAACCCCACCCTCCAACGACAATAATAACGATAATACGATGCAAACACAGCAAGTTAAGCCCCAGTCAATAAAAGATAATCAAGATGAAGCAATAGCCCATCTAGAGAAGCTTGCAACAGGAATTGAGGGTGTTCAGGATGCTCATGTTGTCATTATGGGAAACAATGCAATTGTAGGTATTAATGTTGACCCTAATCTCGAACGCTCACGTGTTGGTACAATCAAATACTCTGTAGCCGAGGCCTTTCGTAATGATCCTCTCGGTATAAATGCAATCGTAACTGCGGATATTGATCTAGGCCAACGGATTACAGAGGTTGGAGAGGATATCCGAGCTGGTCGACCATTTCAAGGCATAGCTGAAGAGCTTGCTGATATTGTCGGTCGTATCGTACCGCAAATCCCATCAGATCTAATGCCTGCACAGAAAGAACATCAGATCGAAGCTACAGATAAAGACGGCAACTATTCTACACCTGAGCAGCTTGTCGAAGAACACGAACAAAAAATCAAAGGAAAATAAAACACAAAAAGCCTAGTCGCTTGTACTAGGCTTTACGTGCGAGCATATGATGCTCTGTCCAATTCCAGTTCAATACCATCATAGCTCTGCCTCCTCACATTCTTTCATGACTGTGGTCGCTTAACTACTACAAGTATATGATGGAACTAGATAACTCATTCTGATATTATCGATTGTAACAATTGCTTAACTTCCGTTAAAGAGGTTTCGTCAGCTATAACATATGGACTTTGCCATTTACCTTGTAACGTAGTGAAAGTAATATTATCAATATCAATATTGTAGTAAGTCGTTAGCATGCGAGTAAGCTCTTCGCTCGGCATGTCCGTATGAACATCTTCACTAATTTCATCGATTACATTACCAATTTTAGTAACGCCGCCAAGTGAAATCATTTTTTTCATAATCGCTTTAATAACTATTGTTTGACGAGAGTTTCGCTCAAAGTCACTAGAAGCATTCGGATTTGTATTAGATTGACGGAAGCGAACAAAGTCAAGTGCTTGCTTTCCACTAAGTTGCTGCATTCCAGGTTGCAGATCAATATTCGTGCCATCGTGTGAATCGGTATATTTCATCCGCATATCTACATCGACATCAATTTTACCCAATACATCTACTACATCTTGGAAGCCTTGAAAATTAGCAGATACGGCATATTGGATTGGAATTCCGTAAAAATCACCAAACAATTGCTTTGCGGATTCCTTCCCTTTACGCATTGCTCCTACTTTATCTGCACCTTCACGTTGTGCTGCTACATACGAATTTGCATAAAAAGCGTTAGCTTTACGAGTTTTTCCATCATAAGTAATGCGAGTGTCACGCGACATAGCAACTACTGCGCCTTTTTTGGTCGTTGGATTAAGTGCCGCAACCATAATAACGTCAGTATTGAGACCACCAGCCCCACTTCGCTGATCTATGCCTAATAGCAACATCGTTACCGGCTTTTCTTTTACTGATTCCTTGATTGGTATTGAAATTTTCGTACCTGTTTCATCCAGTTTTTCTGCTATACTAATATCTTCTAGTAAACCCTTGCCTTTTATTACAATGTAAGTAGCGTAACCGGCTATAGCGAGTATAGCAAAAATAAGTATAAACAATAATAGCTTTACAAAGGGATTTTTCTTCTTTTTATTTTTATTTTTTTTCTTTCCTTTTGTCGCAACACGGCTTGCAATGGGCTGCTCACCGCTGTGCTGAGGCTTATTCGTAGCCATATCTTCACCTACATTCAATGTTATGTTACTAATGCAAAAAGCAGCACCCGTTCCCCAACGTGTGAAGGTTGGTAGGTGCTGCTATACATGTAGTACACCCTAAAGCATCACTTTGCCGTTGTTGATCTATCTTTCCACTTATCATACATCTGACGAGCTCGAAGCATAACCATCATAACAATTGCAACAGCCATACATTGAATGATTGGCAAACGGTCGATTTGCATAATAAGCAAAATCCCTGCTCCAATAATCATCGTCACATACATAAAGATGGCTTTCAACAAAGGAAGTCTTACTTGTTGGGGCCTAAACACATTTTGAAAAATGTAAAACGTCATCCCAAGAATGAGTAGAAATGAAATGAGCGGATGCTCACTTAACCACGCTTGCATTCTTACGCCTCCCTCAAGCAATTAGGAATTTGCTTGTGCCATTTTACGATGTTTCTCCGCACGTTCACGCTCACTTTTGTTTAAGATTTTTTTACGTAAACGAACTGTTTTAGGAGTAATTTCACAATATTCATCATCATTCAAATATTCCAGTGCCTGTTCAAGCGAGAACAATATTGGAGTTTTTAGCTTAACCGTATCATCCTTGCCTGAAGAACGAACGTTAGTAAGCTGTTTTTCTTTACAAATGTTTACGATAATATCGTTATCGCGATTATGCTCGCCGACGATCATTCCTTCATAAACTTCCGTACCTGGCTCCAAGAACAATAAACCACGCTCTTCTACACCTAGCATACCATAAAAAGTGCTCACACCGTTTTCACTGCTAACAAGCACACCCTGATGACGACCCCCAACTGCAGATGGAACATATTCACCATAGCTGTCAAAAGCATGGTTCATAATGCCGTAACCGCGAGTTAACGTTAAGAACATCGTACGGTAGCCGATAAGTCCGCGAGCAGGAATAATAAACTCTAGACGAACTTGACCAGAACCATCATTGATCATATTGACCATTTCTGCTTTACGAGTTCCTAATGACTCCATAACAGAGCCCATGCTTTCTTCTGGAATATCGATAAGCATTCTTTCGTAAGGCTCGCATTTGACTCCGTCAATTTCTTTGACGATAACTTCAGGCTTAGATACTTGAAGCTCAAAGCCTTCACGACGCATATTTTCAATCAAAATACTTAGATGAAGCTCACCACGACCCGATACAACGAAAGCATCTGGTGACTCAGTTTCCTCAACACGTAACGCAACATCTGTCTCTAGCTCCTTGAACAAACGCTCGCGAAGCTTACGAGATGTAACCCATTTACCTTCACGACCTGCAAATGGTGAGTTGTTCACTAGAAAAGTCATTTGAAGCGTTGGCTCGTCTATTTTCAATACAGGCAATGCTTCAGGATTAGCAGGATCAGCAAGCGTTTCTCCAATATTAATTTCGCGAATACCGGCAATGGCTACAATATCACCAGCTCCAGCTTCTTCGATTTCTTGGCGCTTCAAGCCTTGGAAGCCAAACAGCTTTTCAATTCTTGCTTGTTTTACGACGCCTTCGCGATTGATAACTGCAATTGGTTGACCTTGTTTAATAATACCACGGTTAACTCGACCGATCGCAATTCGTCCTAAATACTCATTAAAGTCGAGCAAAGTAACTAAAAACTGTAACGGTAAATCAACACTCTCTGTAGGAGACGGAATATGTTCGATAATTGTTTCATATAACGTCTGCATATTTTCTTTTTGATTCTCAGGTTCCGGTTCAAGACTTGACGTACCCATTAGACCAGACGCATATACGACTGGGAATTCCAACTGTTCGTCATTCGCACCAAGCTCGATAAACAGATCAAGCACTTCATCAATAACTTCAGCCGGACGTGCATTTGGACGGTCGATTTTATTAACAACGACAATCGGAGTCAAATTCGATTCTAATGCTTTGCGCAAAACAAACTTAGTCTGTGGCATACAGCCTTCGAATGCATCAACAACAAGCAATACTCCGTCGACCATTTTCATAATACGCTCAACTTCACCACCAAAGTCCGCATGCCCTGGTGTATCGACGATATTAATTAAAAAGTCCTTGTAGTTAATTGCTGTGTTTTTTGCAAGAATTGTAATTCCGCGCTCACGTTCAATATCATTAGAATCCATTACTCGTTCTTGAACGTTCTCATGCTCTTTAAAAGTTCCTGACTGTTGCAGCAGTTTATCAACCAATGTTGTTTTACCATGGTCTACGTGTGCAATAATTGCTATGTTGCGTAAATTTTCTCTTGCCTTCATTTAGTAGTTTCCACTCCATTTGTTAAAATTACCAACGCACGCGAGATCCAAACATCAGATAAAGCCCTATTAACATGCATATTAATGCTACGACATATATGCCCCAGCCCCAAAGCGCTATTAATAACAAGCAAATCAGTGATGCTGCACCAAGCCCTATGGCAGATGTCTTTATATAACGCTGTTTTAGCGAACCGAATAGATGGTATTCAAACAATCCAACGGCTACACCGAAAATAAACAGCGGCCAAAGATAACGCAAGCTATCCCAACCAAAAATATTACAGAAAATAAAGAGAATAGCATAGACTACCAACATACCCGCTGGAACTAACGCTACTGCTGGAAGCACTCTGCCAAAATAAAGCACATGAATTAAGATGCCAGGAATAAGGACCAATAAAGGCCAAAACATCGTTCCTAAAAAGCTGAATAATCCTGCTTTTCCTAACAAAATGATCGCACCAACAATAAGTAAGATGATTCCAGCGGAATATCTATTATTCATTCTGCATTCCGCTCCTTAAGCTTCTTACATTTTTTGATCTTTTTTAGTTTAACGGAATTGTTGCAAAAAAACTAGGCTTTAGACTATGATTGCACAAAAAAACATATTCCCATTCATAAAAAGATGGAAATATGCTTTCAAGTTTATTCTATATTTCTCTTTTGACTCATCAATGCTGCGATTATGACGATTGGAATGCATAATAATGGAATAATCGTAAGGTGGTTGTTTAATTTGTACAAAATCAATGTATTTAATCCATCATCTTTAATAATCATCTCACCTGCTGCGTAGGCTAGACAGCCAGCGCCAATGTAACCGAGGAACGCAAATTTTTTAAGCATAGTATCAAGCAGCTTGCTTCCCCAGATGATCATAGGAATGCTAATTGCAATTCCGAGCATAATAAGCACAAGGTCACCTTTGGCTACTGCTGCTATCGCTAACACATTGTCTAGACTCATAACAAAATCAGCCGCAAAAATCGTCCAGATCGCTCCAGCCATCGTAAGCTGCTTGGTTAGTTGCTGATTATCCTCTTTTTTTTGTAAGTCGATAAGCAGCTTTATCGATATAAACAACAAAACAATTCCACCAGCCGCTTGAAGAAGCGGAATGCTTAGCAATGGCAGTGCCAATAAAACGAGCAAGCAGCGCAGCACAACTGCTGCTAGTGTTCCAAGCCAAATCGCTTTATTTCGTTGATCTGCTGGGAGTTGATTACTTACCATTGCAATAATGATGGCGTTATCTCCACTTAATAGTAGATTGATTAACACAATTTGACTAAACACGATAATGCTGTCCACATAATTCCCTCCCTGTACTAGGGGTATGTTTATGATTGTCCAATTATGAGTAAGTACTAGTAAAATTTCACTTCACGGATAGCAAATTTTGGTGTAAGCTTCTATATGGACAATTTATTAAGGAGGAACCGACAGATGGATATTACATCCGCAGAGTGGTGGTTTGCACTGCTTAACATCATTTTTATCGATCTAGTGCTTGCAGGCGACAATGCCATCGTTATTGCACTCGCAGCACGCAATTTGCCAAAAGACAAACAAAAACAAGCAATTATATGGGGAACAGTCGGTGCCATCACAATTAGAATATTAGCGACATTACTTGTTGTTAAGCTTTTGGATCTGCCTTGGTTGCATTTGGTAGGCGGATTACTACTTGTATGGATTGCATTTAAGCTGCTCGTTCAAGAAGATGAGCATGACAATGTTAAAGCCGGGGCTACGCTTGGCCAAGCGATACGTACAATCATTATTGCTGATGCAGCGATGGGACTAGATAACGTCATTGCAGTAGCTGGAGCAGCAGGCGGACATATGATGCTCGTTGTGATCGGACTTATCATTAGTGTTCCGGTTGTCGTTTGGGGCAGTACATTATTTATTAAGCTCGTCAATAAATATAACTGGATACTCTATATTGGTGGTGGGGTACTAGCGTTCACTTCAGCTAAAATGATTGCTGGTGAAAAGGCTAAAATTTTCAACCTTAAAGCTTTTTTTGAAGATAAACCCGTTCTGTATTGGTCTTTTGTAATCGCAGTAGTACTTATCGTTCTTATCGGCGGTTATCTAATGAATAAACGTAAACAAGCACAATCCAAACCTTCTACAATGTAATAAGCAACAAAAAGCACCTATCGCTTCCCTTCAGTTGTAACACAGCTGAACGGTCGCAATAGGTGCTTTTACATTTTAATATGGATCGAGATTAAAACCAATCTTCCTCGTCTTTCGTCTCCTGCTGCTTTTGCTCGTTCCAGCTTAGCAACACTGTTTCAGTGCCTTCTACAGCCTTCTGAATAAGTTCATCATAGTTGTCTATGCTACTTTCCATACGTTCAACGATGCGTAGATTAGGATTAGTACTTGGAGATTTAGGTAAAAATAACGTACAGCAATCCTCAAAAGGCAGGATTGATGTCTCAAATGTTTCAATTTTACGTGCAATCTCTATAATTTCCTGCTTGTCCATCATGATTAATGGCTTAAGCATCGGCAATGCAGTAACTCTTCCAATGACATTCATGCTCGAAAGCGTCTGGCTCGCTACTTGTCCTAAGCTCTCGCCTGTTACAATACCATTTGCTTTAACTTGAGCTGCCAGTTGCTCAGTAATTCGAAGCATCGCACGACGCATTAATGTAATCGTTAAATTCTCTTGACCACCTTGGACAATTCTTGTTTGAATATCGGTAAACGGCACAAGATGTACACGAATTGGCACACCGCTGTAGTAGGAAAGTCTGCGAGCGAGCGTCTTTACCTTTTCTGTTGCCTGTTCACTTGTGAATGGATAGCTATGAAAATGAACCGCCTCCAGCTCCAGACCTTTTCTTAAACCGAGCCAGCCAGCTACAGGACTGTCAATGCCGCCTGATAGGAGTAGCATCGCCTTGCCGCTTGTACCGTAAGGGAATCCGCCTGCTGCCGCAATGCTTTCCCAATACAAATACGTTGCTTCCTCGTGAATATCGACTTTTAACTGTAACTCCGGATGATGAACATCAACCTTCAGCTCTGGATATTGAGGCAATATATGGCCGCCTACCAGGTGGTTCATCTCATGCGAACCATGAGGAAATCCTTTCCATGAACGCTTAGCGTTTACCTTGAACGTTTTAGGAGATTGCTCAAGAGAAGCCATTATGTCCGTTGCAGCTGCTTGAATAGCCGATAATTCAGATGGTACGGAAATAACCGGACTAACAGATACAATACCGAACAGATCTTTCAAACGATCAATGACAGGTTCATGTGGAATGCCATTCAGGATAACGTACAATCTTCCATACGTTCTCCAATACGTAACTTGCTCAAACGGCTTCATTGCTCTTTTTACTGATTTTAACATTTTATCTTCAAATACTTTGCGATTGCGGCCTTTCATCGTTAGATCACCGTAGCGCAAAACAATTCGATCGAAATTCAATTCGTATTTCCCCTCTCAAGCGGTTTCAATGTTTGTATAATATCCTTTATCGCAGCGACGAGCTGGTCAACATCTGATATTGTATGCTCATACCCAAAACTAATTCGGATTCCTCCAGTCGCTTCACTTCTTGTTGCACCTATAGCAAGCAGGACACGACTCGGCTTATCATCTTTTGATGAACATGCTGAACGTGTTGAAGCTAATATTCCTCTCTGCTCAAGCATATGGATAACGACCTCTGGCTTCATGCCCGGATATGAAAAATGCACGATAAAAGGAGACTGAGGCGCTCCTCCATTAAGTTTCAGCTCAGGAAGCTTTTCTAGCTCTTCTTTTAAATAAGAAGATAGCTCCATCGCTTGCTTTGCAAACTGTTGCTGACTCGTTATAGCTAGCCGAAGTGCCTTTGCACTTGCAACGATAGCTGCAATGTTTTCAGTTCCTGCTCGAAGGCTATATTCCTGAGAGCCCCCAGCTTGCATCGGGGATAACTGAAGACCATTACGAATATATAAGTATCCGACTCCGCGTGGTCCTCTTAGCTTATGTGCAGACCCGCTTAACAAGTCAATTCCCCAGCCTTCAACATCGATCGGTAGCTTGCCTAAGCTTTGCACTGCGTCCACGTGGAACTTCAGTTTAGGATAGCTCTGTAAAAGCTTCCCAATCTCAGCAATAGGCTGAACGCTTCCAAGCTCGTTGTTAACATGCATAATGCTTACTAAAATCGTATCCTCTCGTAAAGCAGCACGAACACTGTCCACAGATACATGCCCAGAGTGATCAACCTGAAGTTCGGTAATTTCAAAGCCTTCCTGCTTGAGCTGCTCCATAACCTCATGTACCGATGCATGCTCAATACTACTCGTAATAATATGCTTGCCACGGTTGCTAAACGCTCGTGCTACACCTTTAATAGCCAAATTATTCGATTCGGTTCCACCCGAAGTAAAAATCCATCGACCTTGCTTCGTATTCATAAGTTGGGCCAGTTGCTCTCTTGCCTTCTCGATAAGCCTGGCTGCAGCTACACCGCCACTATGTAAGGAGGATGGATTAGCATAATGCTTCGTCATAACCTCCATCATCGTCCGAACAACATCTTCATGAGGAGGTGTCGAGGCACAATGGTCAAAATAAAGCATACGTTGTTTACCTTCTTCCGTTCAGATTCAATCAACAACCTACAATATACAACAAAAACGGGAGCTACGAAACCCCCACAAAAAGTGGAATTCGTATTCCCGTTTATAATTAAGCCATTGCAGCTTTCACTTTACTAATATAACGCTGTGTTTCTGTTGGTAGCAAATGTAGCTTTTGCTGAAGATCATCATGTGTCGTGATGCCAAGTCGATCAACGCGTCCAGGACCTGCGTTATAAGCAGCAAGTGCAATTTGCTCATTCCCATTATACTTTTTCAGCAGCATTGCTAAGTATTTAGTACCACCGTCAATATTTTGCGATGGATCAAAGGAGTTCGTTACGCCGAGCCCTCTCGCTGTTCCATCCATTAATTGCATTAAGCCTTTTGCACCGGCAGATGAGATTGCGTTAGCATTAAAATTAGATTCCGTCTGAATGACGGCTTGGATTAAAGCTGCACTCACTCCGTATTTGCTAGCAGCGTTTTCGATCAATGCATCAAAGCTATCGTTCGAGGACGTTTTCGTTAATGAAGTTGAACCTATGCTAGCAGCACCACCAACTTGCACAGCGCTCGCTTCATATTCTCCGAACTTTTGAACGTTACTAATGCCATTAGCTTGCAAATATGCCCACACAAGCTGCTCCTCGTTTTTTTCAAGAGCTTCCACTTGCTTAGGATCCCATATTTTTTGCTCTGACTGCTGCAGCAACTTTTCAAAGGCTGCCGAATCCGTCTTTACAATCTTTTTTCCAGTATAATAATCGAGCTGTGATGTCAGCTGTTGCTGCATTACGGCTTTAATATCATTTGCCTCCACCAAAAAAACCTCCACATCATTCAGGTCATTACTTATATATCGTCGAAAGAATGTCGTAATTGAATATTATCTATGAATTAATTATAGCATATTATCGTCTCATCATATGAAAAGGAAGAAAACAGTAAAAATTAACCAGTCAAATCCACAAAACGAAGCTTTTGAACGAAAACTATAGGGTTTTAGGGTAAAATAGCGCTATTTACTTCAATTAATCGTCATTTGATGCTTTTTATACCCTAATATACTCAGTTTCTCAATCTTTTTCAGGTTGATAGTTATCTTATTATTTCGATATAGTATACTATAAGCACCAAAATATATTTATAAAGGATAGTGAAGATTAGAAATGGACATAGGTCTGAAGTTGTTCATGATTGCTTTATTAATTTTTTTAACTGGTTTTTTTGTCGCCGCAGAGTTCGCCATCGTAAGAATTCGTTCCAGCCGAATTGACCAACTCGTGCTAGAAGGAAAGAAAGGTGTCTCATCAGTTCAAAAAATTATAAGTAATCTGGATGCTTACTTATCCGCCTGTCAGTTAGGTATCACTTGTACCGCTCTAGGACTGGGCTTTTTAGGTGAACCGACAGTGAAAGCCATTCTCTCGCCAGTGTTCCATAATATAGGGTTGCCTGATTCAGTCAGTCATCCATTATCGCTTGGAATTGCATTTATTATTATAACTTTTCTACATGTTGTCGTAGGCGAGCTAGCTCCAAAGACGTGGGCGATTCAAAAAGCAGAGCAAATTTCATTCCTAATTGCAAAGCCGCTTATATTATTCCATAAGCTTTTGTATCCATTTATATGGACATTGAACGGTTCAGCCAATGGACTTGTCAGAATGTTCGGACTTCATCCTGCCAAGGAGCACGAGGATGCTCACTCAGAGGAAGAGATTCAAATCATACTGAATGAAAGTTTCCAAAGTGGGAAAATCAATAATACGGAGTACGGTTATGTAAGCCGCATATTCGCATTTGATGAGCTATTAGCAAAAGAAGTGATGGTTCCACGTACAGATATGATCTGTCTGTATACGAATAACTCTCTTGAAAAAAACTTGGAAATCATTCGCCGTGAACAATATACACGTTTTCCTGTTGCGATGGAGAATAAAGACAATATTGTCGGAATGATTAATACGAAGCAGTTATTTTTGGAATATAGTAAAGGTAATAGCTTTGATATTAAATCACTTATTCATCCGGTATTAAGTGTGTCAGAAGTAACTCCTGTTAAAACATTACTAAAGCGTATGCAGCAAGAACGCGTGCATATCGCAATATTGGTAGATGAGTATGGAGGAACATCCGGGTTAATTACAATTGAAGATATTATCGAAGAAATCGTCGGTGAGATTCGAGATGAATTCGATGCTGATGAACGCAAAGAAATCGAATTACTCGCTGAAAACTGCTACCTGCTCGACGGAAAAGTATTACTTGATGAGATTAAACAGCTGACAGGAGTTTCCTTTGAGGAAGAAGAAGTTGAAACGATTGGAGGATGGGTTTATAGTAACCTCCAAGACCCGAAACCTAGTAAGATACTTGAATATGAACACTTAACATTTATTGTGCGTGAAACAAGTAAAAACCGTATTCGCAAAATCGAAATGCAAATTAATGAACGTGTTGAAGCTACTAGCGAGGAAACAGCTTAATAAATTTACAGTCAACAGACTATACTTGATCTTAATATGATCAGTATAGTCTTTTTTAATGCTTTACAGCTTTCGAATTATCGGAAAATTTAATCTTTAGATGGAAGGGTTGATTATTTTTTATATTTGTGTGATAATACTTTTTGTGTTCAGCGCGTGCCGCTTTAGCTCAATTGGTAGAGCAACTGACTTGTAATCAGTAGGTTGGGGGTTCAAGTCCTCTAGGCGGCACCATTTTACACATATTAACTTCATAACGCGCCGCTTTAGCTCAATTGGTAGAGCAACTGACTTGTAATCAGTAGGTTGGGGGTTCAAGTCCTCTAGGCGGCACCACTGATAAGAATTGCTTCTTCTGCCGCTGGCGAGGGAGTTTTTTTGAGTAATGAATGATGTTGTGTATTGAATTAAATATAACTGAAAAAGTTCAACTTTAGCACCAAGAAGTTTGGAAGAAGCTAGGCGCTGAGGAGCGCAGATATACGTTTTCGCAGAAAACGGCTTCGGAAGTTGTCGCTTGTTAATATCCTCTTATAATAAAAATAACTGCTACGGGTTGCAGCAGTTACTCAATCTCATTTTTATCAGATTCATCCCATCTTCTCGAATATGCCTTTTTTGTAACCCATAATGTGATCCAGGTAACTAGGGCAATAATGACAACACTGAAAACCCATACCGAGCCTGGTACATCAGCCATTTCTTCCCCTCCTTTCTCATTTATAGTCAGTGTACACGAAAACGCTGTCTAAAATAAAGGCAAATATGAACAATTTTCGAACGAAGGAGAATTAGTATGGAATTTCGCCTTGATCTATTAGAAACAAAAATCGAGTTTTACGATGCCTTTTCTTTGCAAGAGCTTGAAGCAAAAATCGCTCAGCAAATCGATAACAATAAAGCGCTTATGCTTGAGCCTGCAGCAGTACAACATCAAGCAGTATTCCATCCACTACATGAAAAGATGCTGTACACTGCGTGTGTGCACTATAAGTTGCGCTAAAGCCTACTATTATTCAAAATAAAGTGCTCCGCTTGGTCATATTTAATATGACCAAGCGGAGCACTTTTTACAATTCATATTATAGTAACGTTATGTCCTTACTCCAGGATATAGCATCGCCTTGTTCATTCGTAAAAGTAAACGATACCGTTCCTGTTTCTCCTACTAAAGATTTGTCATAGAAGAAGCCCATAAACTGACCATTTCCACTAATATAAAATCCATCCTCACCATCCGAACCATGCTGGATCGCTTCCTGAACACTGTTAACGACGTTATGATTAGCCGAGCTCCATTCCATCGATGTTAAAGCATATCCTTCAGGACGTTTTTTTACTACAAAATCAAAGCTACTCTTTTCTCCTTCGATTGGTTTTTCAGTTTGATCGATAATAATATGAATGTCTTCACTGCTTGCGGGTTGCTGTTCCTCTGACTCATCTGCCTGACCAGCATCGACTTCATTATTAGTATCTTCTCCTTCAACAGTTGCATTAGCCGACTCTTGTGCCGGCTGTTCATTGTTCGTATGTTCAACTTGCTCCGATACATCTGCTGATGGCGTACCATTATTCCCTCCATTTGATTCGACATTAGCAGTCCCGCATCCACTAAGCATAACTGCTAATACGATCATTCCGATTAAACCTTTACTTTTGTTCTTCATCTTCTGCACTTCCTTCTATAAGTGTAAAGTAAAATGCTACACCATTTTGTTCATTAACTGTTCCGAACTGGCTGTCATGTAGCTTCAAAATATGTTTAGCAATGGTTAACCCTAAGCCTGTGCCTCCAGAGCGTCGATCTCGTGCTTGCTCTACTCGATAAAACTTATCCCATATCCGTTGCAAATGCTCCTCTGGAATTTTCGGACCATCGTTGTATATTGTTATTTCAACCTTCTTATACGCTATATTTTTTATTGTAATGGAAATCGTCGAGCCTGCTTCGGCATGACGAGCGGCGTTACTTAATAAATTGACAATCACTTGTTTAATCCGCTTTCGATCTCCGATCACATAAGGTTGGTTCAGCTTTGTGGTCATAATATCAACTTGTAGTGCTTTATTGGCAAGATGGATAGATAAAGCATGAACTTCATCTTTCACCAGCTTAACGATATTAAAGTGTGCTAATGTTAACGTAATAGCATTCACTTCATATTTAGATAGCTCTAACAATTCGATAACTAATTCATTCATTTCATCTGTCTTTTGAACGATATGAGCAATGTACGATTCACGTTTATGAGCAGCAATCCCATCTTGTAACCCTTCCGCTGTTACTTCTTGCAATGCTTTTTCCAAGTTACGGGACAACGTAACAAGATGCTGAGAAAGTTGTCCATATTCGTCTAAAGACTGAACGGGCGGCGTTTCTGAAAACTGCAGCTGTGCCAATTTCTTCGCAAAAGCATTGATATTCTCCAATGGTTTTGCAATATAACGTGAGTACATTAATGCCAATATAATGACAATCACTACGGCGAAAGGAAACAGCATCCACACATATTTTCGTAGCATAGCAATCGCTTCGTCTATAGGCTGCAACGACGACATCATGACGATATATGCGCTTGCATCATTCAGTTTACCAATTGTTGCGATATACTGTACCCCGCTCCAAGGATCTCTCCACTCCGTAGTTTTATAATTTGCTTGCTTTATATGAGTATGCTCACTTATGTGCCAATCATTTAACATATCCTTAATTAGCAGATCTTGATACATTGGATTGAACGAGCGCTGTTCTGGTAGCAAAAGATTCGTAATCTTCCCTTGAACACGTACTAAACCCGACTCTGGCTCTGAAGATTCAGGATAAAAATCGATTGGATGCATCACTGTATCGTTCTGATCCATAAAGATACCATCAACAACTAGTATGTCACCAGGAGATAGCTTTTTAGGCAGTTCATCGTATTGAATACCTTCCTCACTGATATTTACACTAATGTTTTGATCGCCAGACTTCATATGAATGACGTATACATCAAGGCGCTTCAACTGATATTCATCATCTAACAGTGCGATACTCGCATCATATTCATTCATTGCAGAACCGATCGTGTAGGCGATCGATTGCTCATCCGATTGATCCGCTTCTATTTCCTTCATAAGCTGATGAATCGCCGACTCTTGTTCGTGTTGCTTAACCGCCCGATAAAACCGTTCAAAAAATATGCTTTCAAATACAAATACAACTGTAAGTAAACCAATAATAATGAGTGAAGTTAATATAAATAACTTACGAGCTAATGAATGACGTCTCATAATGTTGTATCAAATTTATAGCCTACACGAATGACCGTCTTGATGAAGCGTCCTTCGACTCCTAATTTGGCTCTTAGCTTTTTGACGTGGGTGTCAACCGCTCGGTCATCTCCATCATAATCAATGCCCCATATTGCAGCTAGAAGTTGTTCACGATACAAAACTTTTCCATTATGCTTGGCAAAGTACACAAGTAATTCATATTCCTTAGGAGACAGGTGTATTTCTTCCTCTTGCACCTTTACTTGATGAGACGAAAGCTCGATCGAAAGCTGTCCAAAGCTCAATCGATCATCCTCAGCCCCTATCGTCCCTTCTACTCTTTTTATTAATGCATTAGCTCTTGCTATTAACACCTTGGGACTCAATGGTTTCGTTACATATTCATCTGCTCCAAGCTCATAGCCGTACACCTGGTCATCATCCGCTTCCCTTGCTGTAATAATAATAATTGGCACATCAGAACGCTTCCGAATGTAACGGCATACAGCAAATCCGTCTAGCAGAGGCATCATAATATCAAGTATGACTAGGTCAAAGGTTTGGATGTTAAAACAGTCAAGCGCAGCAATACCATTCTCAGCCTCCACAACATCCCAATGCTCAGCTGCAAAATAATCATGTATAATTTCTCTCATATGCACATCATCTTCCACAAGCAGAAGCGTTCGTTTCATTAATATCACCCCAAAAGCATCTCTCTCATTATTATTGTGAACCTGGTCCAATGTCATTCAATTAATGCAGACTCAACTCCCCTCTTGATGTATTACTATCATAAAAAAAAGATGTGTACTTTGTATGTACACACCTTTCTTATTATTAATTTTGTTCTAACTTAACTAGGCTGTAGTTTTTCTTACCTTTACGAATAATGATAAATTTACCACCAATAGCAAGCTCAGCCGTTACCGTAAACTCTAGATCAGTAACTTTTTCTCCGTTCAGAGTAATTGCACCTTTTGTAACATCTTCACGAGCTTGACGTTTAGATGGCTCGATACCGAGCTCAACAAGCCAATCAACAAGATTTTTCTCTTCGAGGCTAGCAATAAACGTAGGCATTTCTTTAAATCCCTGTTCGATCTCATCTGCAGTTAAGGATTGAATATCTCCGCTAAACAGCGCTGCTGTAATACGTTTTGCTTGCTCAAGCGCCTCTTCGCTATGAACAAAGCGTGTCATCTCTTCGGCTAGCGCTTTTTGAGCATCGCGTTTATGCGGCTCAGTTGCTACTTTTTCAGCCAAAGCATCAATTTCCTCTTTGCTTAGGAAAGTGAAGTATTTCAAATATTTAATAACATCGCGGTCATCCGTGTTCGCCCAGAATTGGTAAAACTCAAACGGCGTTGTTTTATTAGGATCAAGCCAAATCGCTCCACCAGCAGTTTTACCGAATTTGGTACCGTCTGCTTTAAGCATGAGTGGGATCGTTAATCCGAATGCCGTTGCCTCAGAACCTTCTTTTTTGCGAATTAGATCAAGACCAGAAGTAATATTGCCCCATTGGTCGGAACCACCAATTTGCAACTGAACATCTTCATGCTGGAATAGATGCAAAAAGTCTAATGACTGTAGAATCTGGTATGAGAATTCAGTAAATGAAATCCCGCTATCTAGACGGCTAGAGACGACATCTTTCGCTAGCATCGTATTAATACTAAAGTTTTTACCGAAGTCACGTAAAAATTCGATGACACTGATTTTAGAAATCCAATCGAAGTTGTTCACAAGACGAACTTGATTGTCTCCTTCTGTTACAAACAGCTTTTTCATTTGCGCGGTTAATGATTGTACGTTCTCCTCGATTTGCTCTAGCGATTGCAATGAACGCTCAGAAGCTCGACCACTCGGATCACCAATCGTACCTGTCGCTCCACCAATCAGAATAACAGGGCGATGGCCCGCAAGCTGAAATCGCTTCAGCATCATAAACGGGATAAGATGACCGATATGCATACTGTCACCAGTTGGATCAACACCGCAATATAAAGAAATTGATTTCTCATTTGTAAGCTTACGCAAGCCTTCTGCGTCTGTTTGCTGGTTAATCGCTTCACGCCATTCTAATTCGTCAATAATATTCATGTTCTACCACTCCTTCTTTTTAACAATAAAAAAGTCCCTTTATCTGCAAAGCAGACAAAGGGACGATATATACCGTGTTACCACCCAATTTGCATAGTGTAATATCTATGCCACTCTTAGCGAGATATCGTTCGCTGCTTCCGCTTGGCGTTACCCAAGTACTCCAAAGTGTAATTCACAGTCTTTGCATGTATCAGGTTCCATCAACCCCTGACTTTCTAGAACAGAGACAAAACTGCTACTGCGCTCTTTCACAGTATTGTTCATATGAGATTACAGACAGTATAGCGTAAGCATAAAAATGTTGTCAACTAGTAGCCTTATATTGTGTTACACTAATTGAGTAAAAATGATGCCAATTGGAGTTGAAGGTCTATGGACTCGTCGCTGACCACCTACATTACACTCGTCAGTGTTTCAGGTGTGTTGAATTTATTTCTTTGTATGTATGCTTATTATCGTAGAAAGCATATTCGCGGCTCTTATATTTTTATATTGTATACCATTGCCTTAACTATTTACTGCTTTGCTTATGCGATCGGTTTAACAAGCAGCTCGCTTGAACAGGTGTTATTTTGGACCACGATCCAATATATTGGGATGCCAGTAGCTTCTCCTCTTGGGTTATTAATCGTTATGCAATTTTTAGGTCAGCAATGGAGCAGAAAAACAACCGCTGCATTATTTGTTATTCCACTCCTGTCGTTTATATTCGTTGCGACTAATGAATATCATCATTTATTTTACAAATCTGTCACTGTAAAAGCAGGCATGGCATTGCCCTTTGTAGATATTGAGATCGGGCTATGGTATGTCGTTCATGGCATATTTACGTTCAGCTGCATGTTCTATGCCTTCATTCGCCTACTTACTCGATGGAAGGAAACAATTGCCTCCTATCGCGTTCAATTAGCTGTTTTAATATTCGGTCAGCTCGTACCGATGACGACCGCTTTCTTATACTTAATTGGTGCGACGCCTGCTGGTATTGATCCAGTGCCGCTCGTAATGTGGGTTACTTCCGGCTTGTATATATGGGCGATCCTATCGTCCAATATGCTATCGCTTATTCCAATTGCCAAAGATACACTTTTTCACAATATGAAAGAAGGCGTTATTGTACTTGATGCAATGGAGAGATTAATTGATTATAACTCAGCTGCTAAACAAATTTTCCCTGCACTTGATCTACGAATGATCGGACAAACACTTGATCTGACCTGGAAGCAGCTTACTGGCTCTGCTTTTCCTTTGTCGCCTCTGCAGGAGCATGGATTAATTGACTTTTCATTACAAACTAGCGATCATAGCGCGTATTATCAAGCAAGGACCTCTTTGCTGCGCAAACAAAATAATAGCATTGCCGGCAGCCTTATTATGATGATCGACGTTACAGAGCTAAAACAACTACAGCAGGAGCTCGAGCGCCAAGCCTACTTTGACGGTCTAACCCAAATCTACAATCGCTCGCATTTCTTTAAGCTTGCAGCTAAGCAACTGCAACTAGCCGAACAGACAAAAACACCGTACAGCCTTATCATTTTTGATATAGATTACTTTAAGCAAGTGAATGACACATTTGGACATGATGTAGGAGATCAGTTGCTTATCCATGTTGTTGAGCGTTGTAAACAGATGCTGCCAGAACAAGCATTGTTTGCTCGCTATGGTGGTGAAGAATTCGTTATTTCACTATATGGCTATAGTGTTGAGCGCACCTTTCAATTGGCTAATATGCTTCGCAAGCAGTTAGCCGATCAACCGATGCAAGTAACAGAGCAAACATGGCCTATTACCGCTAGTTTCGGACTTGCTGAGCTCCAATCAGATTGTGATCAGAAACTACAACAGTTGCTTATTCATGCTGACCAAGCATTATATAAAGCAAAGCGCAACGGTCGAAATCAAGTTATGAGCCATCTTCCACATTAATCTCGTTGTAGTTATCGTTGTTAGTGAATACTCGCTTAATCCAATCAATGATAACAAGCAAAAGCGGAATGAAAAAGCCAAATAATAATCCAACTGACAGCCACGTTGATCCGAAATCTAACAGCGTGGCTGTATTGGGATAAACAATGTTTGCATACACAACGAGTACAACACCTAACGGCAAAATAAGTGGCTTGTAATTGCCAATGTTCATCGTTCCAGCCATCCCAATTAAAGAAGCTAAATAAGTGATGTAAACTTTTACAAACACCGCCAAGAACCACACCCCAATCATTAATATTTCAATTCTTTGAAAAAAGCCCCCTATACTTATCTTCTTTACTACGACGAACACCGGATATAATGCATGAGCCGTATTATAGCTGCCCAAAATAATGATTGTAACAACTGAAAAGGTAATTAATACGAAAAAGCCTAGCATTGCACCAATTAGCAGTGATCGCGCTGCTGTACGATGACCCGTCGTCCGAAAAAATGAAAGAGTCATAAGCAAGCAAATATGCTCTTGAAAAGTAGACATTTTCAATCCAGCTTCAAATATAGAGAGAACTCCGTATTCGCCAATTGGCAGCAGCTTGCTATAATCACCATACGTAAACAACGATATCGTAATGATCGTCAAAAATATGATAACGATTGGGAAAAACAACTCTGCTGACCGCGCAAAGGTTGTAATGCCATATCTTAAACCGATCATGATCACTGTAATAAACGTAATATCGACGAACCAGGTTGGTGTCGAGGGCAATATCATTGTTTTCATAAATTCCCCTAAAAACTTCAAAAGAAAGATCGTTAACAACGCAAAAAACATAATATAGAGCCAAGAAACAAGCTTACCAATCCACTTACCTAATATAATCTCAACAATTTGAAGCAGGTTATGGTTAGGATATTTGTTGATCAGTATAATATAGAGCAGCAAATACGCAATATTTAAACAGCACGTCCAAATCGATGCGATCCATGCATCCTGCTTAACAATAGAACTCAAGTGAGATGGGATGACAAGCAAGGAGGTACCAATCGTAAAAAGAGCTGTAAATATGATAAGTTGTCTTGAATTAATTTGTTCCATTATTTCAGCTCCATTCGATTATGGTTGAATTAAATTAATGATCATTTGACTAATAGGCCTAAAAATATTCGTCATCCATTTCGAAGGATCGAGAACTATGATCTCAAAACTGTATAAAATCATCGTAATATTACCTGTCAATAGTAATAAAGAGGCAATAGCGATCGCGTTATACTGTTTATTTTTCGCTAAAGCTGGAAAGGAGAAGCAGATCACAATAAGCGACACAAGTATAATAAATAATGAGCCAGCCATCTTTACTCCTCACCATTGGAGTTAGCAATCCATGCATGTGCTTGTCCATCAATTAAAACAACTGAATTCCCTTCGTATAAGGAATCAAGTACTTGTTGAAATGCTTCGGTGGAGTTCAATTCTGCTACAAAGCCTGCTTCACACTTTCTGGTACGGAAGCTTGATAGGACTTCATATGCTGTAACGGATTAATTACGTTGTTCATGATCGTTTCATTTTCAACTAAGCCCGCCACATAAACAACGGCAATTTCATGGCTATCAGAGACAGGGCGAAAACGTCTAACAATCACATCCGTACTATGACCAACTTCTTCCATTAAATTATCAATATTATTCTGCAAGCTTAAATTAACTTTGTACAAAGCTTCTGCTTCAATTGAAGGTTTTTCATCGCTATCAGCTTGTACGTCGTTATGTGTCGACAATTCCTATCCCTCCCTTCGCAGCTAAAAACTACTAGTATAAATAACTTAACCTGCTTCAAAATTGTTTATTCTTTAAAATGGAAAAAGAGCGCAGCTCAAAAGTCACAAGTTGAGTGCCCCCAATATTTTTAACAGCATGTTACTATTGTATGATATTGATTTAACGCTTATTGCGATATTCTGTAGGTGTAAGTCCGTAACAGCCTTTGAATAATTTGTTAAAGTAGCTAGGATTGTCATAACCTAGCTGTTCACATATTGCTACAATCGATAGAGCGGTCTGATCAAGGAGCTCTTTCGCTCGTTGCATCTTTGTACGAATAACATATTCGATAAAGGTTTCCCCAGTTTCTTTCTTAAACAATCTACTGAAATAGCTGGCATTAAGGTGCAAGTAATCAGCAACGTCATCTAGACCAATCCTTTGATCCATACGATCAGCAACGAATTGATACGCTTCTATTACTTCCTTGCGCTGTGATTTTGCTTGTTCTTCCTCTGATTGAAGCATAAACTGCATATGCTCCAGCAACCACTTTTGTAATTCCATTAGTGAGCCAAGTTCACTAACTTCCTGATGTAAATACTCTGCGGTTTGAGGTGAGCGAAAAAAAGTTCTGGAATGCTGCTTAAGGCGAATGTCCAATATAAGCTTTAAGAGCCAATCTTTTACGTTTTCGGGCTCATAACGCTCAACAGCTATTCGTCCAATCCATGAATCAACGAGATACACCAATTGATGTTTATCTTGCTTTAATATACATTCATAAAACTGCTGACATGCTTCATCATAGGTTGCAAATATATCCTTATGTTTAATTGGTAATGATCGATATGATGTGATCGAAGAGGGTTGTATATAAAACCGAAAGTGCTGATCTGCTAACAGCTTTATCAAAGATTGTTTAAGCTGAGTCGTCTGCGGGTCACATAAGTTGCCTATAGCAAAAGATATCGACAGCTTAAGCACTCGTTGTATGAAAAACTGAAGTTGTGATAACGATTGGCGTACTCGATCATATTCATTAACATTCAAACGCGGAGAACAGCTTTTTAGCAGCACCCACTCGTTTTTTCGATGCGATATTAACAACAACTCGCCAGGATTAGAGCTGTCGCGCAGCGTCTCCTCCATCACATTGGTAATGGCGAAACTTAAGGAATGCTCAGAATGGAATTTTTGCTTAGCAGAGCGATAATCATCCAAATAGCCGATTACAGGTATAACACTCATGTTATCATCTAATGCAAGACCGAATCCGTTCAATTCACTTTTCCACTCTTCCGCTTTCCAATATGGCTGTTGAACTGCTGCTTGCAACCACTTTGTTTTTAATGCTTCCCGCGAGCGATCAACGAGCAAACGCATTCGCTGCTGCTCATCATTATTTTTCCTTTCCTCAGACAAGCTTCTAGCGAACTGCTGTAATATATGCTGTAAATCATTTGGATCCAACGTATCCTTCACTATATAATCTTGAACTTGCAGCTGCATTGCCTCTCTCGCATAATGAAATTCACTATGACATGACAATATTACAACTTTAAGCCCGTTGCGCTCGCCTTTTAGCTGACGTATGAGATCAAGTCCATTCATTTTCGGCATGCCAATGTCGGTCACTAATATATCAGGCATGGACTGCTGCGCAGCCGTCCATGCGTCGATACCATTCTCATAAGTGCCAGCCAAAGTTAAGCCAAGATCCTCCCATGCAATCATATCCGATAAAAGCTCTAATACAGGATAGTCATCATCTACTAACATGACACTGTACATCTATGCTTCATCCTCTCTGTATGGAATGAACATTGTAACCTTCGTCCCTTCTCCGGGATAGCTATCAATAATGAATTGAAACTGATCGCCAAACAGAATCGACATTCGCTCGTAAACGTTTGCAAGACCTAACCCAGAAAAACTTTTTGCTCTCACTTCTTCGACCTTGTATAGAGCAGACTGCGCTAGACGTTGCTGAAGTGTCGAGACGACTGTCTGGTCCATTCCTCTGCCGTCATCCTGCACGACGAGCTGCACGATACTTTGATTGACAGCAGCAATAAGCTTAATCGTACCTGCTTGCTGCTGCAATCCGTGGATCATTGCATTTTCAATAACGGGTTGCAAAAAGAACCGAGGCACCTTAGCCATCATCGCATCTGATGATACTTCTATCATTAGATCTACTTTATCCTTTTGGCGCATATTCATTAGCTTCATATAGTCAATGATCGTGACTACTTCTTCATGCAGTGAGATCATTTCATCTTTACGATCAATGGTCATCCGCAGCAATTTGGATAAAGAAGACAACATCTCCGCACTTTCCTTATCACCTTTGTAAAGCACTTTCATTCGTATTGAATTCAACACATTGAACAGAAAATGAGGATTGATTTGCGCTTGGAGCATTGCTAACTCAGCTTTGCGTTTTCGAGTCTGCTCAACCGTAATTTCAGCAATCATTTGTTTAATCCGATCTAGCATCTGATCAATCGAGTTGCCTAATCTTCCGATCTCATCACGGCCTCGTATATTAGAACGCACTTCAAGATTGCCACGTTCGACGATTCGAGCTACTCTTCCTAGTCGCACAAGGGGACGAGTAAAAGTACGGATTAAGCCTACTAGTATTAGAAGAAACAGAATAAATACGATAAGTTGAAGCAAAAAAACGGTTTTGAAATTGCGGTTGATTTCTCCGATCGCTGTCTGATAAGGAATAAGCGATACTAGCCGCCAGCCCGCTATCTCGCTATCGACCTGAGTAGCCAAATAATTTTCATTATGTAATTGAATAATAGATGAATCTTTTCCAGTGTGTTCCAAGTAAGTTAGCTGCTCACCGAGCCTTTGCTTATCGATATGTGACAGAATGTAATTCTGTTCATCGACCAGCATAACTTCTGATTCTGAACTCGCCTGCTCGAACATGTGATTAATATAATTTTCTGTTACCGTTACGATAACATAGGCATACACCTTCATATTGGCACTGCGCAATGTTCGGGCAACTGAAAGCTGAGAGCGCTGCATCGAACGCTCGAACAAATACGGGGACGGATGCGTCTTCACCCAGTAGCGCTCATTACCTTTTAATTGATTAAGCTCATCGAACCATTCCTGTTGTAGAAGCAGCCGTGGATCATATTCTTCAACTGGATAATTGGTGAAATATCTTCCGTTGGGGAGCAGAATCGTTACATATGCCTTTTCTCCTATAATAGATATATTATCGATTTTATTCGTTACTGTATAACGATCAGCAAACTCTCGATATTCTGCATTTTCTCCAGTATATTGTTTTCCAGCTGCCTGTTCTTTTAGAATCGTATTCATCTCAGGATCTACGACAATGTAATTGGATATGTACAGCATATAGCGAAATAGATTCGATAAATTACTATTAATAAGCTGGAGCTGATCTTGTTCGCTAGATGAGACTTGCTGACGTACCGTTTCCCGCGTTAGCATGTTTGATACGATCAGCGTAATCAATGTAGGAATGAGTAGACAAGCAATAGAAGCAGCAATTAATTTATAACGAAAAGCACCGTCCGTTATCCATTGCTTCCACTTCTCCTGCATGAACACTCCTCCTTCTTCGATAAAGGGCTTGTCTGAAAGACACTTGAAAGTTAGTTGCAGCACACGGAGCCGCTACAGAGTAACTGATACAAGATGCCTACTTTTCAGACAAGCCCTAATGATCATAGTAGTCCATTTATTGGTTGTTGTCGATAATATTTTGCACCTCGTTGATCATGTTTTGCAGCGTCGTCTCTAAGTCCTGTGAACCTAGAATCATCAGCTCGTATTCATCATTCATAGCTTTATATACTTCAGCCTGATACGTTACAGGTGGAATGATTTTTCCTGACTTTGATATAGACAACACATGGATAAGCGAAGCTTTATCAACCTTCTCAGGTGTTAATGTAGCACTTAGGATGTTGTCAATAATGGATTCTAGCTCATCATCGGAGATTTTTTTCCATGACGGTATGTTCAGTCCGTATTGACTTAGACCTTCTGTCGTATACCAGCGAATAAATTGATACGCTTCCTTCTTATGCTTCGATTGTTCAGCAACGGCCATAAAGTCAGTCGTTACCATCGTGTAACCAATCTCATCCGACTCGTTGTTTTTTGGAACTGGAGCAATCGCTACTTGATGGTTCAATGGATTTTGCTCCGTACCGCCAAGCTCACTGTTCATCCAGCTGCCGATCATCACCATACTTGCTGATTGATTAAAAAACTGTGTGCGATAATGCAATTTTTGTGACAGCATATCCGCGTAAGGTGTAGAAGATCCATCTTCTCTTTCCATCTGTAATCGCAGTTCGAGCGTACGCTTAAACATTGGATCTTCTAAATTCGAGGTTCCGTCACTATTGAGGAAATCAGTGTTTTCAGCGCGATTCGCGATTGCCAGTCGTAAGAACTCCATCCAGCCGCCGTTTTGCGGTCCATGAAAAAATGTTCCGTAACGCTTTGCAGCTCCTTCGCCTGTAGTCAGTTGCCGTGCATAATCAGCAAACTCATCCCATGTCCAATCCGTAGGAATCTTCAGCCCTGCTTCATCTAGATGATCCTTGTTGAGCATGACATACCATGGATTGAACTTTCCTGGCAGTGCATAATAGCTTCCATCCATAATGGTATCTACTTTATATTCATCTGTAACCGAATACCCTTCCTCTGTGATATAGGAATCGATGGAAGCGACCATACCTAATCCAACACGTTGTGCATAAGATGCCGGGTCGCTAAACATTAAAATATCGAGTTGCTCTCCCGATGCCGCTGCCAAATCAAGCTTTTGCGTTGCTTCTTGAGTATCTCCCTTTTCACTTAACAGCACAAGCTCAACCTTTATATGTGGGTAAGCTTGTTCAAAGGCAGCAATTGTCTCTTCCCAATTGTATTGAGTTTCGGTACCATGCGTGTGAAACTTTAAAGTAACCTCTTCCTGCTGCTGATTTTCAGGTACTTCTGGATCTTGACTTGTCTCAGGAGTAGCTGGCGATGATGGTGGATTATTACTGTTTGTTGCACCATTATTTGTACCAGAGCAACCAACAAGCAAACTAATGATAAGTATAAGTGCTAGTGAGAAAACGAGATTTCTTTTCTTCATGTTAACCCTCCTTGTAAACGCTTTAATATTGGTACGCTATTCATTTTATCAGTGAACTCATTGTGCTCGATGCATGTAAATTGACTTTTCCTAATACTATTTTTACTTCTTATAGCTCTTTCTTTATCCTTTTACACCACCTAGAGCAATGCCGTCAATAACTCTTTTTTGTCCAATAACAAACAAGATTAACAGTGGTAATATAGCAGAAACAGCAGCTGCCATTATAAGAGAATAAAATTCTCCGTTAATTGAAGTGAATTTTTGCATCGCAAGCTGAATCGTATATAGCGCATCGGTACGTAGAAAGATTAACGGATTTTGATAGTCATTCCACGTCCATATAAATCTAAGAATGGCATACGTCGCGATTGCTGGCTTAATAAGCGGTAGAGCGATTTGCACAAAGATCCGAAAATGTCCAGCACCATCAATTTTGGCTGACTCTATATAATCATTCGGAAGGCCCATAAAAAATTGGCGAAGCATGAATGTTCCAAGCACACTAAAGCTGTTTAATAAGATAAGCCCGATATGACTATCGAAAAGTCCAATCATCCGATACAAAATAAACTGTGGAACGAGTATCGCTTGCTGTGGCACCATAAACGTAGCAAGCACGATAAAAAACAGCCATTTACTTGCACGGAAATTAATTTTAGAAAAGCCGTAGGCTGCAAGAGCGGAGACGGTGCAGGAAAGCAACGTCGTTATTACACCTACTTTAATAGAATTCCAATAATACTTCCAAAATGGATGCTTACCAAACCATACTTCTTCATAGTTGCGAAATCCGATCCATTCAGTCGGAATCCATTGAATCGGAAACGTAAATACTTCACTTTCCAGTTTAAAGGAAGCCGACAGCATCCAAGCAAATGGAAGAAGAAACAAAATTCCAATTACAGTCATTACTGCTGTCGTTATAATTTTCAGCACTACTTCTTTTTTTCGCATCAGTAGTTCACCCACTTTTTCTGACCGATCCATTGCACGACCGTGATGAGTAAGATACAGCCAAACAGCACCAATGCCATCGAAGAGGCATAGCCAACTTCTAGATTTATAAATGCCGACTCATAAATATTCCATACTATGACATTAGTAGAGCCAGCTGGTCCACCTTGTGTCAACACAGCGATAAGGTCGAACACTTTGAAGGTGTATATGATTCCAGTTATTAACAAAAAGAATGAAGTCGGTGACAGCAGTGGAACGGTAATTCGAGTAAGTCGAAACCAACCGTTAGCTCCATCCATCTCAGCGGCCTCATACAGATCCTTCGGAATCGATTGCAGTCCAGCAAGGTATACGATCATATTGAAACCAATCGATATCCATACCGAGATCATCATAACTGAAATTAATGCAAACTGTGGATCTGCAATCCACTTGGGTGGAGATTCAATACCGATTGACATAAGTAATTGATTGACTGGACCAAGAGATGGATGGAACAACACACGCCATACAGTAGCTACTGCAACAATACTTGAAATATAAGGTAAAAAGTAGATAACTTTAAACCACGCCTTTGCATACACATAGCGATTAATGATGATCGCTAAAAAAAGTGAAATCATCATATAGGCGGGAACGGTAAACAAAAATAAAAAATTGTTCTCCAATGCTCGAATGAATTTTTTATCTACTAGCAATCGTTCAAAGTTATCAAGACCAATCCACTTAATTCCTTTTACACCGGTAACCATGTTCCATTCCGTAAAGCTAATGTAAAACGCAGCTAATATCGGAAGCAGAACCATGCAAGTAACCCCTAAAAGCATAGGAGTAACAAATATAAAGCCTGCCAATGTTTCTTTTCTCTGCAAAGAGCCTCGTCGCTTAACTTCTGACTGTAGATTATTGTCCATTAAACCACCTCGCTTAGTCTATGATGGTTTTATTGTATAGAAAGTGAGTTTGCAAGCTGTAACGATATTTTGATTGAAATGCAATTATTTTGACTTTTATGTATGATTTCGACCATATAATCGAGTAGGAGGGAGCGCCTAGCCCCCGACCTCTCACACCACCGTGCATACCGTTCGGTACACGGCGGTTCATGTCATATTCCGCAAATGTTTGTATCGGTCCATTAAACTCCTTAATCCATGGTTCAACCAATATTGCTTGTTCATCGTGGTGTGAAGAATCGGACTACAGGCTATCCTCCAGTATTTCTTCCTTGTGTTGCCCCATTCATGTGCCTTTGACCTAGAGACGCCTAGTGCGATTAGCCTTTTCACTTTCGTTTGAGATCGCTTCCACTGTTTCCACATACACATTCGAAGCCTTCTTCGTGTCCACTCATCTAATTCTTTGAAGATGCCAGGCGTGTCTACTAATGCATAATATCCACACCATCCGGTTAAGTACTGGTTTAGTTTCTTAATCCGCTCTTCTATTGGAGTAGGACTTTTCCTTGAGGTAATCTCTTTGAACCGTGCTTTTACTCGTTGCAACGATGACTTCGAGATTTTGACCTTTGGGTAGGCTTTATCCCAGCTAAAAGTGAATCCTAGAAACTTTCGTTTCCATGGTCGATCTACCGCACTTTTCGTTTGATTTACTTTCAGCTTTAGCTTCTTCTCAATAAATCGAGTAACAGATTCTTTAACTCGCTGACCTGCTTTCCACGTTTTAACGTAGATGTTGCAGTCGTCCGCATAACGAACGAAGCGCAGATTACGCTTTTCCAGTTCCTTATCTAATTCATCTAGGACGATGTTCGATGGGAGTGGACTTAGTGGACCTCCTTGTGGTGCTCCTTCAAGTGTTGGCTTTACAAGACCCTCTACCATTACGCCCGATTGTAGATACTTTCGAATGAGTTTCAATAACGTTTTATCCGTTATTTCTTTTGAAAGTCTTGCCATTAGTCGGTCGTGGTGTACACGGTCAAAGAATTTCTCCAAGTCGATATCTACCATGATTCGGTATCCCTCTTGCATGAATGTTCTTGCTTTCCTCACGGCATCATGACCTCGCCTTTGTGGACGGAAGCCATAGCTATGTTCGGAAAACATCGGGTCAAATACAGGGGTCAATACTTGCGTGATTGCCTGTTGGATGAGACGATCTGTCACGGTAGGTATGCCTAATAAGCAAGTTCCACCGCTCCGTTTCGGGATTTCGACCCGACGGACTGGACTCGGTTCATAGGTTCCTTTCTTTATGCTTTCGCGAATGGTTTGCCAGTTTTGTACCAGGTGTCTGCGTAAATCTTTTACCGACATGCCATCTACGCCATGGCTTCCTTTATTTGCTTCGACCCTTGCTAGCGCCGACAACATATTCTCTCGTGACAATACTTCCTCGATCATCCTTCGATACACTCCCTTGCGTGAATGATTCTTTCTCTTTGTGCCGTTGATAAGCTCTGCCCTTCTAGGTACCCTCACGTATTCACCGCTACTTTCCCTAGATAAGTCCTTTCGGATGGTCTAATTTCATCGCTCATCCTCGAACGCCAAGTGTCCTCATTCCTATTTCATGTTCAGCCCTTCCGTCAGTTGTTGCAACAACTGGCGTACTATGGCGTCTGCTGACTTCTGTGCGTTCAGCCCACTCTTTCAAGTGAGATTACGAATTTCTATTCGCGTTCCGTACAGACCTACCCAGGTAAGAACGCTATCTTCCTCCCCATCCACCCGCTCCATTTACTTTCGTACGTCTTTGGCAGTAAGGACTTTGACTTGTTGCGCAGTCTCATCCAACGTACGTTAGCCTTATATGGAGTTCGTGTTCCTCAGGCCGGAGATTTGCCGCTGGCTTCCTTCAGATTCCACCTCGCGGTGAACACCCTTGCCTTAAGCTATGGTTACTACTGCCTTCACCATTCGGGACTTGAACCCTAGAGATAGCGCCCATGCTGGGCGCACGCAAAAAAAACAGCTGGGCATTTATAATGCCTAGCTGTTCGATTGGATATATGTCGCTGCATACCTACTCAGCAAAAAAATGCTCTGATACTTATACTTGCTGCAATTCAAAAGAAAATGAGAGCAATTGCTTAGTACTAGGAGCCATTGGACGAAAATCTAAGCGATGCAGTATTGTCGGCTTGCCGAAATGATCCATATATTCAAAGGCCTCTGTCTCCCAAGCAAGCTGTGATGAGTCATAACCAATTACAACGCTTACAGCGTTATTTGCAATGATAAGTCGATTGGGTTCAAGTGCTTCTGGCTTATGAGCTACAATAAAGCGCTCAATAACAGCAATCGCATCTTCTGTATTCCCTTGAAATTCATCATATAGGGTGAGTTTACCTTCTTTTTTATTCCAATTAAACGATCGAGTAAAGTACGATAAGTAATCGCAAGCATAGGCCTGCTTCAGATCCAGCATCATCGTATCGACATCCTTATGCGTTTCACATTGCAGTAACATTGCTTTATTCTGTAAGCTAGGAGATTGCAACTTCCCATCTATAATCGGTACAGAATGACCGGCAGAGCTGGCACAAACATACTCATAGCGCTTTTCACCAAAATAATCTCGTGTGTACATGCCGCTTCCAGCATCTACAAGCAAGGAATGACCATTCATAGCTAATATAAAATGACCTAAATCATTATGATTATGCGGCTCATCATTATGCCCGCCTTTCGCAGCAAATGCAGCGCAGCTTCCTGCGACTTCAGCTCTCGATACAAACCATTGTGCCTGCTCCATCTTGTAAGACTCATTTGGCCAAGGCGCTCCTATCCTATCTGTAGTCCAAAGTAAGTTTCGCACAGCAGGTGCCCATCGTCCGCAATGATCCTCGTGAAATTCAGCTGCTACATGATCTTCAGGAATATGTACTTCATCATATTCGGCGTTCAAATAATGCGTCAGTCCCATGTACACACCGACCTCTGGCAAGGAATCGGAAAAGTTAACGACGGCTTTGCCTGATAAGAAGCATTTTTGCTGAAACAGGGCAATCTGCTTTACTTTTTCAGCAGCTAGCAGACTGGATTGACCGTTACGATGCGCTCGTAACAGATCCACAAAATATATAAAATAGCCAAAACCGTACTGCCAGTAAGAATAGCCTTCCTTACATGCTCCATCTTCTTCAAATCCATCCAAGTAACAATACATCGCTTGCTCTGCACGCTGAATGATGCGTTCTAACCGATCTCCTTCTTCTTTTATGCAATACAACGCAGCAGCACCAACTGATCCAGCACATACCGACGCCCAATTATGCTCCGCTTTTTCCCACCAGATAAATTCTTCAGCTAGAAAGGGCTCCAGCACACGATCAAGCACTTCTCGCTTTATTCGTTGTCGAAGTCCTTCCGGCAACCGTTCACCAATGAGCTCGTTAAGCTCGGCTAGTGTAAAAGCTGTTTCCGCAGCAAAAAGGTCGATCGAGCGCTCATTGGCATAATGAGCTGGTAAGCACCATGTATATTCATCGCATACTGCCTCTATGATACTGCATAAATGTTGTAAATAGCGCTCTTCATTCGGATGGATCATGACCATCAGCCCTAATGCAGTCAGTCGTTTTCTTCTAGCGAAATATAGCTGTTCATATTCCCGCCTGGAACCTGTCCTCTTAAAAAGTTCAAAAGTTTCCATATCAAGCTCTGGAATCGGCTCTTCCAGCAGCCTGAATGTTTCCCGTTCAATTTGCTGCACCATTTCCTTACGATGTCCGCTTATATGCTGAGGTTCGCTACTAAATAATTGAATCCCTTGATATAGCAGTGACAGCCCATTAGTAGAGCGAATATTAGTCATTTCTCCACCCTTTCACCTACTATATTTCAACAAAACTAGCATATTGATCATAACAATAATTATCGGTGTTAGCATCCAATTTTTTTGACTTTATAAGCGATTTTTTTTGAAAGTTAGTTTGGGGAAATGGAGCCGCTACGGAGCAAAGAGTTCTTACACTCACGTTTTCCAGAATCTCTTTGCTCCTTCGCTCACTGCGAGCTTTTTGCAAACGTTATATGCTACCTCATCCTTTCAAACCGTCTTGTGGTTACATAGGCAGTAGCTTCTATAGTGCTTTTCTAAACAGGCTCAGCTGTGTAGTAAATAATTGAGGCTCGTCAACACGGATAACAACCATTGAAATATACTTACTGATACCTAATGAGCCCTTAACTGCAACGGGTTCTTTAAGTTGAATTTGAAATTGGGGTGTATCGAATCTTAAGCGTTGTTGCAACACATCATCAAGCTTACCCAACATACCACCTCAGCTTATACATTGAAAAATCAACTCAATTTCCTTTTATAGGGCACAAGCTTTTGATCGTTTAGCTTCTCTTCCCAGACCATTTTCAAGATAGCTAATTCCTCAGTATAATCTATTTTGGACTCATCTTTGTCGTATTTCAATAACTCTAGAATTTCAATATCGAAATTAGCAGCTGTCTCTTTTTTCCATTCACTTTGTAGCTCTTTATTCAGATGAGAATCCATATCCAATTGAAACGTTGTACTATTTATTTTTCCTTTTAGATTATGAGAGGTCTCAATAAAATATTTGTTTGTTCCTTTTGAACGTATCCAAAATATTCCCATATCGGGCTTCATTTGCTTAAATTGCTCGATTAATTCTTTCCTATTATTGTTCATTAATATCCCATCTCTTTCAATATTGTTGATAATACACGTAATCTCTCTCCGAGTAATTCACCATCACTACTGAGCACATCATTAAACAATCGAATGTCCTCATCGACCATTTCATTATCTTTGCATACTTCTACAGTCATCGCATCACCCTGCATACCAACTCTGTCGATGATAGGATTTTCCGGATTATACAACTTCTCGTATTGATATGCTTCTTGGAAATGAAGCTTTGTTCGACAGACAAGAATTGCAAGATCTAATACGCGATGAAGAGGCAATTCCTCCGATTGTCTCGACCATTTTCCACCCGTATGCCTCCATACCTTTGCAGAAATATCGATTTTTCCACGATCATTCCATTGTGCTAAGCCTAACGAAATACCTTTAGCATCAGAGTTATATGCGTACTTACCATCTACATTTTCATAATTTTCACAAACAATGACCGGTTTGTGTTTCAAGGTTGTTGGAATATTCATACTTTGCGCCTCCATCATTTCAGTCACTTAGTCACTTAGTCACTTAGTCACTTAGTCACTTAGTAATTTACTAAATTACTAAATTACTGATTGTTGAGTTTGATTATAGCGTATTTCGTTGTTACAAGTCAAATTAGGGTATGTAGTAACCTGTTGAGCGATTATGGGGTATTTACAAATCACAAAGTGTTTCCAGGATATAAAACAAGTTCGTCCTACCTTCTCCACCAAAACCGTCATAACGATGAGGATCGTTATCATTAAGAGTATCATCGCGTATTTCCTCCCACTTAAGATGGGTTATTAACAATGGTATTTCATTTTTTTGAATATAACCATTTTTGTCATAGAAGAAATCATCGGCATTACTCAGGCTATCATTAAGAGTTATTCCGTATAGGTCAGTCTTTTCATTTCCATATTTGGTAAACTCCCGGTACGACTCTATTGGAAAGTCTCGTATAGCACTGAACAAGTCGACAAGCCTAAAACTAGTTGCTTGATCAATTGAGAGTTGATCTCTAGCCCCAGTAACATCAATTATTACATATTCTTGGCTTTGAGTATGGTATTGAAATTGATAGTCTTGTACTGTATCAATCCCTGGGACAAGAAATCTAAATCTACCAGTAAAGGAATGTAGTTCCAAGCTCATCTCTTTAGGGCTGTTATACAATACTACTCTAAAGCTATCTTCTCTCGATACAATCGGGATAGCATTAGGATGACCAATGGCTTTCATAATGTCGTTTGTCAGCTTTTCGGGATCAATCTCGCCAGCACGCAAGTAAGAAGATGCAAGATATGAGTGTTTAGACTGCACTTTCGAGTTCTTTGACCCAATATATATACTCGTCAAAGAGGTAATGATAATAAAAAGAATGATGATTACAGTAATCTTTTTTATATTTTTCATATTGAATCTCCTACGAAAAACAGATTTACTTCCAATGAGGATGGGACAAAACTAGTTTCACATACTCGCAAACCGAAGTAACAGAACTGAGAAGCCTTATTCCCATGTAAAGGCACTGAAAAAAAATGTAACGGAACTCAGCGTCGCTAAGAGGTCAATTCGAGGTGAAAAACGCAGAAATTTCACCAATAACGTCTGTGAGTTCCGTTAGCATGTATGGAAGGCTGCTTTTGGTTAATTAACGTCGCTCAGTTCCGCTAGAACTTCAACTTGTTCCCGCTCGACAGAAATGATCGTTTTTTCAGTAACATAGTAATTTTGAAAAACAGATACTATCAGCTGAAATGTATATAAACACCACCACTTGCTATACTTTACCATAATTTTCTTTTTGTGTGTTATTTTTGTTAAAAAATAATCCTTATAGTTTTCCACTAGCGTTGCCTACCTAATAAATTTTTAAGGAAACCTTAACAAAACGACTCTCCTTACTCCCGTATTAATATCACAAAGTTACCCGACACAAATCAATTTGTTAACTGATCACTTCGCTTTTTGTTTGGTGATCAACTACAAGTACGCTTACCTCATTTGAAGCTCTAGCTCAAATGATATTCAGTTTTTACTACAAATAAACCTAAAAAAAACAAAAGAGCAGCTGGTTCATTTACCAACTGCTCTTACTATGAAATTTTATTCACTCATTTGGGTTGGAGGCGTAAAACTACTACAAAAGTAGCTTACCCACACTTACTATATCCACACGTACTGCATTGCTTGCAGCCTTCAATATTAATTAAGCTTGCTGATCCGCATGATGGACAAAGATCAACACTGTCTGACTTTCCTTTGTAAGCCTCAGCTTTCGGAGTTATTGCCACCGTATCCTCTGTAAGAAAATGTCCTGGGAGAGTAAGCTCAGCTGTTGATGCTTGCTCTTTATTCAGTAAATGAAGCTCCAAAGCTTTCGCCACTGCATCGGCAATCGATTCAACGCGATTCTCTCCGAAGCCGATCGCGCCAGTACCACCAATACCTTTCAAGTGCTTAATAAGCAGCTGCACTTTGTTGCCATGATCGCCATAGCGTAAAAACAGCGAGCATACGCGACCAAGTGCTTCAGCCATCGCAAACACATCAGAGCCTGCCTTGCCAACGATGAGGAAGATTTCCGACGGCACATTGTCAAGATCATTAATCGTAATGTATGCCATGCCAAGCGGTGTATTCATACGATAGGTTGCACCAAGCAGCACCTGCGGACGACGCTTATACTGTCGATCATCATTGCTGGCTGCAATGTTCACCTTGCCGCTTGCATCCATCGCTCCGGTAGCTAGCTCAACCTTGCTACCCGCATATAATGCACCTGCTGATTCTCCGCTACCTCTTGCATCTCCGACATCTACTGGCTCAGCCTTGCTGCGAGTATCAAGCAATCCCACTTCATGCTCCGTTCCTGCCGATCCCTCATGAGCTTTCTGTTCTTCATTCTTCTTATCGTCATCTTTAGCTGTCGTAGATAGAACTTGCACATCACGGCTTCCGTCACGATAGATCGTAACACCTTTACAGCCTAGCTCATACGCTAGCTCATACAGTTTTTCTGTTTCTTCCACTGTGAAGTCGTTCGGACAATTCGCAGTTTTAGAGATTGAGCTGTCGACCCAGCGTTGAATCGCAGCCTGTACGCGAATATGGTCCTCAGCTGTCAAGCTCATCGCTGTAACAAAGTAATCGGGCAGCTCTTGATTCGGATGCGCATCAAGCCAATTCTGTGCGATTGGGACATACTGCGCATCGAACCCTAATCGGCTTTGACGGTAATATTGGAATGCAAAGTATGGCTCGATTCCCGTTGAAGTACCGACCATCGTTCCAGTAGATCCAGTAGGCGCCTGAGTGATGACCGTTACATTGCGCATGCCCGTCGCTCGAATGGCTTCTTCAACCTCGGGGAATTCAACAATCAAATTTTTCATAAATCCGCTTTGTAAAAACAGCTCTGCGTCAAACGCTTCAAAGCTGCCTTTCTCACCCGCGATTTCGGCTGAAGCAAGATAAGCTTCTTTTGCAATAAATCCATATAGCTTATCTAGAAATTGTAGTGATTCAGGAGAGCCATAGCGAACTTTTAGCTTAATCATCAGCTCTGCAAGCCCCATTGAGCCAAGTCCGATACGTCTTTCCTTCTTCTGATTCAACTCATTCTCCTCAAAATGATATGGCGTGCGATCAATGACATTGTCAAGGAATCGAACGGACCAGCGTGTAACTTTAGCAAGCTCGTCCCAAGCGACATCATCACTCGCTTCATCATAAAATTTGGATAAGTTAATTGCCGATAGATTACATACTCCCCAAGCTGGCAACCCTTGTTCACCGCACGGATTTGTGCAAATAATCGGATTGAAGTACCAGCTGTTAGACATATTGTTGTAACGTTCCATGAACACAACACCAGGCTCTGCTGATTTCCAAGCAGATTCGATGATCGCATGCCATATTTCTCTTGCCTTCACAACGGAATGCGTGTTAACAGGCTTACCAAGTTTTCGCCATGCATCTAGATCGCCATTCCAAAGCTCGTCATATTCCGGATCAGTCGTATCAGGAAATACTAGCTCCCAATCTCCATCCTGCTTAACAGCTTCCATAAATGCGTCACTTACGCAAACAGATAAATTAGCGTTTGTAATTTTGCCCATCGATTGCTTAACGGTAATAAACTCCATCACATCTGGATGCCAGTCATTAATCATAAGCATCAATGCGCCTCGGCGACTACCACCCTGCTCAATCAAGCCTGTTGTATAGCTGAACAATCCACCCCAAGACACCGCGCCGCTTGAAGAGCCATTCACACCAACGACAACAGTCCGCTTTGGACGAAGCGAGGATAGATTAATGCCGACGCCTCCACCTCGTGCCATAATTTCTGTCATCTCAGTCAATGTATCCATAATACCGCCACGGCTATCATGTGGTGAAGGAATGACGTAGCAGTTGAATAGCGTTAATTCATCGCTCGCTCCTGCTCCAGCAGCAATACGTCCACCTGGTACAAGTTTCCAATCATCTAGTATATAGCGAAAGCGTTCTTGCCATAGCTTTTGCTGCTCAGATGCTTCAACACTGGACATCGCTCCCGCTAAGCGATCCCACATTTCCTCGGGTGTTTTTTCTAATGTATGTGTAAGCTTGGCTGTCGTAGTCGTAACAGTCTCACCACTGCGCATCATGACATCCACCTCGTCACCGCGTCGAGCTACAATTTCACCAGCCTCTTTAACAGGAAAGGCCAAGTCTTCCTTTAACAATACGAGTACTGTATCCCCAGGCTTCGCTTGAGAAGCATCTGCATTTTTTCGTGCATATCGATCTAGAAAAATTTTCTCACTCAAACCTTCCAATGTGCTCATCCAAGTCACTCCTCAAAAAAAGTTATTCAATATGTAGTGCACTTAATCATAATAACATACAACATATAGTTTTAGCAGATAATTTTTGAACGATTTAGTAACTAACCTTTCCGTCAATTAAACAGATTATGTTTACCATCGTTTGGGGAATACTAGATCTAAGCAATGATATATAAAGGAGCAGCTATGAATAATCGAACGTTTACTACTACCACTTCGAATGTTGAAACGCTACAAAAAACAATTCACTCTTCTATCGACGCTAGCTTTCATCGAGAATGGTTTAAGGAGCTACAGCAGCGTATAGAACAGAATGGACCTTGGGATCAATGGAGTATGTTCCAGTTAGCAATGGAGGCTAGACAAGCATCTGTCATTAACTCCTTCGACGAGCTGTTATGTCTTCGTACTCTTCCTACACTTGAGCCAATGCCTCATCAGTTAGAAACTGCAAAGCGAGTGTTGCATGAGATGGGTGGTCGTGCGATTCTTGCCGATGAGGTTGGACTCGGTAAAACGATTGAAGCTGGTTTAATTCTGAAGGAATATTTGTTACGCGGACTCGTTAAAAAGGTACTAATTCTCGTACCTGCATCACTTGTGCTGCAATGGGTTCGAGAATTGAATGCAAAATTAGGCATTGCAGCTGTAGCACAAAAAAAATCACATAGCTGGGGCTATGATATTGTTGTTGCTTCAATGGATACAGCAAAAAGAGATCCTCATAGAGAAGTTGTACTGGCAACGGATTATGATCTCATCATTATCGATGAAGCACATAAATTAAAAAACAAAAAAACAACAAATTATCAGTTTGCTACTCAACTTAGTAAAAAATATTGCTTGCTGCTTACAGCAACACCGATTCAAAACAATCTCGATGAGTTATTTAATCTTATATCTTTGTTAAAGCCTGGACAACTTGGAGCACAAGGGGAGTTCAATAGCAATTATGTTGCAGATAAACGAATTCCTAAAAATGAAGAGCAGCTTCAAGACATTCTATCTTCAATTATGATTCGAAATCGCCGCGGTGATGGAGGAATACACTTTACAAAAAGAATTGTCCGCAATGTTACGTTGGAGCTTTCCAAGGAAGAGCAAGCACTGTATGATGCCGTAACCTCCTTCGTCCAGCAGCAAGCGAATCAAGGCGGATTAGATCTTAGCAGCATTCTATCGTTAGTAACGCTTCAGCGTGAAGTGTGCAGCAGTCGAGATGCTGTTTTTTTAACTCTAGTCAATATGTTCAAAAAGACAACGGAAGATTCCCCGATTCGTGCGCGCATATGGGAGCTCGTTGAAGTCATTCGTGCGATAACGTCTAATACGAAAGCAGAAAAAGCACTCGAAATTATTAATCAGTGCGAAGGAAAAGTCATTCTATTCACTGAATATCGCGCGACACAGGAGTATTTACTACAGTTTTTTGATAAGCACAATATTGCTGCAGTACCTTACCGAGGAGGGATGAATCGCGGTAAAAAAGATTGGATGATGGATTTGTTTCGCGGCAGAGCACAAGTGCTAATTGCTACAGAGGCAGGAGGAGAAGGTATTAACCTTCAGTTTTGCAACAATATGATTAACTTTGACTTGCCCTGGAATCCGATGCGTGTTGAACAACGAATTGGTCGTGTTCATCGACTCGGACAAACTCAGGATGTTAATATTTATAATTTGTGCACGAAAAACACAATCGAAGAGCATATTCTTCATTTGCTGCATGAAAAGATTAATTTGTTCGAGCTTGTTATTGGCGAGCTTGACCACATTATAGAACGTCTAGAATCTAAAGATGGTTCTATCGAACAGCGCTTGGCTAAAGCGATTCTTCATTCTCAAAACAGTAATCAGCTACAGGAAGAAATCAATAGTATCGGAACAAGTATAACGTCCTTTCAGCATGAAAGGAACCAAAGTCAATCGAGGTGAATTATGAATACAAAGCAAATTCATCGCTTCGTCCTAAAATATTTAGAAGCTACACAATGCGAGATTTTAGACAAGTCACCATATCATATTAAAGTTAAACTTTCAGCAGCTGCCGATCGAGAGCTGACGAACCGCCCTTACTATTGGAGCTTTATTGATCGACTTAATGAAACTCCAGAAACGATGAGCTTTTTGTTTGTAACAGACGAAGAGAAATACGATGAAATGGAATCAGAGCAGCCAAAAATTGAGCCTAACCCTCAAACACCAGAAGAAAAAGCGATGGAACGTGCGTACGGAATGGTGCCTAAGCCTATTGCTCGCGTGCCAAAAGAGCATATACACTTCGGCTCAAGCAGGTTAAAGCAGTTATTTGATTCGACAGAGACTAACGGGAGCTTCGTATGTTTATATCAGGAGCCACAGTCCCGCTCGCTCCATCCGTATGAATCTAGACCTTATACGGTATGGCTTGGCATTAACTATATTGTGGAGTTCAGTTGCGATCTTAAACGTGAAGAAATTCATAGTCTTGGAATTTCCTTAGTGACTGGTCATTGCCAGGAGCAATTCTATGATCGGCTTTCAACGTTGCGCTTGTCGCCTCGTATTCCATCTAATGTGCATATCGCCAAAAATGGCATTACTTATGCTAAGGCACTTTCCATAGCTGAAGGTTACTTGGAACGAAAGTTAAAGAGCTATAGTTACGAATGGGCAGAACAAGCACACGCACGATTACAAGAGGAATTAGAGCGGCTCGAAAGCTTTTATAAACCGATGATCGCTCAAGCAACCGACGAGCAAAAGCCGGAAATCGAACAATTAAGAGAAAAGCGCGAGGAAGAAATACGTTGGCAATATGAACCGCGTGTTACGGTATCCGTCATTAATAGTGGAATATTTCATCTAGATGGAATTGATTAATGTTTATATGACGAGATCTTCCGTAGCTCTACAAAAAAAGAAGAATTACTCAACATGATGCATGACAAGATGCTACACACTTTTTTAAGCTTGTCCGTTACGATTGTATGGAGGTGATTCGATGAAAAAAATAATGCTTAGATTGGTTATCGTCCCGTTGCTATCTTCCTTGCTACTGTCCAACATACTGCAACTTCATACGATAATGTCTGCTCCAGTCGAGATGAAACAACAAGAAATTACGAAAGCTGCGAAGCAATGGCAAGAGCAATTAGCAGAGCAAACAAACTTTGCTCAATGGAAAGAAGCTTCACTCTCCATCTCAGCGCTAGGACCAGGCACGCATGGATGGCTTGTACTTATTAAGCAAAAAAATGAAGTGATTGGTTATATGATCATTCATGCTTTAGAGCAAGGCGGGTTTTCACTTAGCGAATATGGATCAGGTGATCCGGCATCCCTTCAATTAATTATAGATCACACTGAATCTTTAACATACTATGGACCGTTTCACAGCATCATCACACTTGCTGCTGATGGAACGGATGCATATATTGAACCTTTTTTACAAGAGGAATTTCCAATAGAAGCAACAACGATAGAACAAGTAGAGAATCAATACACACAAATAGGGCAAGGCGCATCTAAGCAGCCTGCCCTAATAACGGGAGTAGATTCCATCAATTATTTTTCTCCTTATGACCTTATGCCATGGCTAACGACTGATCCGCTCAACGACAGCTTTGAAGACGATACGTCCATTGAAGTTATGATCGAGTTAGGCAGTCAGCTTCGTTATACTACTGAAAGCTGGAATCATTGTATCTTTTCTGCCTATTCCATAACAGGCTATCATAAATGGAATGAATTTGACTTGTATATTGCTTTACAAGGAGAAAATGAACAATTAACACGTTATATTCCGTACGACACATTAATGGCCGAAGGTTTATTCTATGATCGTGCAACATATTAACGTGCAACATATTAACGCGATTCGCGTCGTTTATTAAGCCATAGCTGTAGCGATGCTCCACCAGCACCAAACCATCTAACTAGCCATTGCTCTTTTTGAGCTTTGGCTATTTTTTTGGCCTCGATTTTATCCTCGGATGGCTTTTCCATATATTCAACAAGCTGTTCCGTTAAATATTGTACATATTCCTGCCCTGATATTTTGCCCATTGCTACACCTCCCTTATGTATCAGTATTACCTGTCGAATAGCAATTCAACCGATGAATGAAATAACAAATCATTAGCCATCATAAAGCAAGTAAAAGGGATGCGAACAGAAAGGCAGTGATCTAATGTTTAGAATGTTCAGGCTTAATCATAAAAAGATCTATCTTTTATTGCTACTATTAGCCATCTGTATACCTGTAGGTGGTTTTGTTGACATATCAACTATGTGTGTATTAAAGCCTACACATGAAGCCGCACTAGCCGCGATAAAGCTGGGAGAAGATACTAAAGAAGGTGTTCATCCTTCTCCTATGTTTCCAGCAACTGCAGTCATTATTGACGTTGGGCATGGTGGTGTAGATAGCGGCGCCGTATACGGAAATCTTTACGAGAAGGATATTAATCTAGAGGTTGGCAAGCGGCTGTATGCGCTGCTTCAAAGCAGGGGCATTCCTGCCGTATTAAATCGTACGCATGATTATGCTTTAAGCGATGACAACCGCTGGCACCGTACTTCCTCACGACATCTTAGAGATCTGTCGCAACGTATGGGGTTAACAAGAGAGATCGAACACGTCATCTTTGTCAGTCTTCACGTTAATGCTGGTAACAGTCCTAGAGCACATGGCCCGCTCGTTCTGCATCAGCAGCAAGGTGAAAGTTATTTACTTGCAAGCAGTGTTCAGTCTGAGATGAACGCTTTGTTCCATACCGCAAAGCGACCAGTTGCAGTAAATAGTATTTACATTTTGAAATATGTGAAATCCCCAGCTGTACTTATTGAATTAGGATTTATTAGTAATAAAGATGATCGTGCTCGTCTTACCTCTTCCCGCGAATTAACAAAAATTGCGGGATCTATTGCGGACGGTATATCACATTATTTCTGGGTTAATTAGATTCGCTTTAATCAGTTCACTTAAATAAACCAGCTTACCATATTGCTGCAGAGTTGGAATTGATCTGACCAGCTCTGCAGAAGTGTATTTGCCTGATGGTCCAACATGTCCAATCATAACAGTCGACTGTCTTTTCTGAATAAGCTCAAATGCTTTTTGCATTTGCTTATGAACATGCATTGCAGTATATTCATCATCGAGAAATAACGAATTTTCTGCGTACGGAACACCTAGTTCTTCGGCCAATTGCCCGGCCACAGTCTTATCCGAAGTTTTGCTATCAAGGTAATACAGCTCGCGCTCCTTGCACACTTCAAGAACAATTCGCATCATTCTCTCACTTTCTGTCACTTTAGAGCCCATATGATTATTCATTCCTACTGCATAAGGAACTTGATCAATCGCAGCTTCTACTCTCGCTCTAACTTCTTCGTCACTTAGATCAACGGTCAAAGCACCTGGTCCTAGCCACTTCTTCAAGCCCTTTTTAGGCTCCATCGGCATATGAACGATAACTTCATGTCCCGCTGCATGTGCGGCCTCAGCGTCCCGTCGCGTCGTTGGCAGGAATGGCATAATTGCGACTGTAACGGGCATTTTAATACCGATAATCTCATCTGTCCCATCCATATCGTTACCTAAGTCATCGATGACAATAGCCATCCGATGAATCACACCAGATTTTTTTTCAGCTGTTCCTTTTTGTTCAGCATGAACTAGCTCCATATAACCAATATTGAAAAGTACGGCAAAAACTAATAAAGTACATATCCTCTTCATAATAAAACTCCCTTCCTTCATTGAAATGTAGTCATTATAATGTCCAAATTGTAGCTGCATATGTACTTATCGGAAAGAAAAACAAAAAGCAACTTTAAAACAAAAAACAAGCACTGAGGATAAATTAACTTCCTCAATACTTGTTTCAACGTCACGTTAATCGAATAAATCTTCCAGTACGTTAAACACTGTCTTTTTCTTTTTATACGGCCTACCATACTTGTCATACTTTATATGCTTGTCGTTCTTATAATAATCTTTGCGATCGGGATGATAACCATACTCTGCTTGCGGGTATGGAGGAGGAGCGTTATATTGTGGGGCAGGCTGTTGGCGCTGCGGCTGCCGTTGATCAACAGCTGCATAGGCTTGCAGTCGATCGTATTCCTCGTGCGCAGCATGCACATCCTGCATTAGCTTATCCAGCTCACCGCGATCGAGCCATACTCCTTTGCACGATGGGCATATATCAATCAAAACCCCGTTCTTTTCTACCTCTCTTAGAGCGACCCCATCACATACTGGACATAACATATTACCATCTCCTTATTCAACAATTGTTGGTCTCTCTTCAGAAGCTGCAATATATGTATACGTACGACTAAGCTTTACGACTCGTTTATTTGGTCTACGAACCATAACACTTTCTTCATCCCAAGCAACGACAATTCCTTTTACATCATTACTTTCTATGTTATCACGAACAACTCGAACCGGTTCTCCTGATACACGAAATTCGTTTAGCTGATCCTCTGAAATCATATTGTCCTCCTTATATGTCACCTATTGTTAATAAAAAGTCTTAATGAATAGAACCATTCATTAAGACTTTCCAAGGTCATTATTCATTTATAACATGTTCTTTAGAATCATTCGTTTCATACCATTCGTCCAGCACCTTTGAAGACATTACGCGCTCAACGATATAAGAAACCTGCTTCTCAGTAAATTGTTCCTTCCACGCGATGGACAGCTCTTCACATAGCTTTACGATCGTAAGTAATTCAGACCAAGCCACGTAACGTTTATACCAGAAAAATTGAGGATGCTCAATCATATACGGATATAAATCGTCAAATTCAGTATGCTTACAATCTAATGCTCTCTCAAACGAAACCTTAGCATTAGCAATCTTATCATTCATAAATTGATTCGTCAGATGTTCCATTACTTACGTCCCCCCTTCGCTCTTCCTCTTTATTATAAGGAAGATAAAGTGAACTCTCAACCTAATTCCATTGGAAATTAGTCTTTAAATACAATTTTCCCAGATTCAAGTGACGCTATTTTAACGAGCGACTCAACACGATAGCCTTGTTCACGGAAATAATTCGCTCCAGCCTGGAATGATTTCTCAACGACAATCCCCATACCGACTAGCTCCGCGCCAGCTTGCTGAATAATTTTCACAAGACCGCGAGCGCCATCACCGTTGGCGATAATATCATCAATAAATAGTATCCGATCATCACTATTCAAAAACTGCTTAGAAATAACTAAGTCAGATACCATTCCTTTCGTGAATGAAGGAACACGCTCCACGTACGAATCAGGATCATTGATTACGGTTTGTTTGCGACGAGCAAATACTAACGGAACATTCAGTTCAAGTGCAGCTGCAAGGGCCGCCGGAATTCCTGAGGATTCAATAGTTAAAACTTTAGTTACACCTTCATTCTTGAATCGTGCCGCTAATTCCTTCCCGATCTCCATAATGAGCGAAGGATCTACCTGTTGATTTATAATTGAATCCAATCGTAAAATATCGTTTGAAACGATGGCAGATTCTTGTAAAATACGTTGCTTTAATTGTTCCATTACTATGACCTCCGCTTCATTCTCTTTTACGTAAAATAACATATGTCAGTTAATCTAGCAAGCAGAATGATCTAAGTTCCGTTCACTTTATTGCAAAAACAACAAGTGAAACAATGCAATTGAGGACTGCTTGTCATGCTTGTCAGCTCACTTACATATAATGGGTAGCAGTAAAGTAGAGGTGAGGGACGGTTATGAAACTTCAAGACTGGATAAAATCATTGCAAATCGCTGCAATATATATGGGAACCATCGTAGGTGCAGGCTTTGCAACCGGACAAGAAATTTTGCAATTTTTCACACGATTTGGCAATTGGGGGACTTATGCAATAATAGCTGCAACCTTCTTTTTTATTTGGTTAGGTAATAAAGTGATGCTGCTCGCTCATCAGATTAAAGCTAAATCTTATGAGGACCTGAATATTGCATTGTTTGGCAAGTCACTTGGATCTTTTATTAGTTTATTCATGCTTGTCGTTCTGCTTGGTGTTTCAGCTGTCATGCTTGCTGGAGCCGGTACCGTTTTTGAGGAAAATTGGGGTATGTCCTATCAACTGGGCTTAATAGCAACCTGTGTTGCCTGCTTAATACTGCTGCGGCATGGCATGCACGCCATTATTGCCGTTAATTCAATCGTCGTGCCCATCATGTTGCTGTTCACACTCATTATGTTCTTTCATACGTTAAAGATGCCTAACACGATGAGCTTTACAACGATTAAAACTGACTTACCATTATGGACTGCACTAAGCACACCTTTTCTGTACACCGCATTTAACCTTGCCTTAGCACAAGCTGTGCTCGTACCGGTCGGTGCTCAAACATCGAAGCCAATTATAATAAAATACGGTGCCTTGCTAGGTGGGATTGGTATCGGCTTTATGCTTTTAGTCGGTCATATTGCGCTGTCCGCTCATATGCCAGGCATTCAACAGTTTGCAATTCCGATGGGCGGCATCGCTCGCAATATGAGCACGATTGTCTATTATATTTACGTTACAATTATTTTCTCGGAAGTGTTTACTACGTTACTTGCAAATATTTACGGACTTGCTCTGCAGGTGCATGAGCGTTCTAAGCTACCTACAACACTAATTATTTTCTTCTCACTCATATGCTGTTATCTTCTTAGTCAACTCGGATTTGGCAATTTGCTTGCCACACTGTATCCTTTATTCGGATTTATAAGCCTCGGATGGTTTCTGCTGATTGCGCGAAAGCGATTAGAGCCGGTTAACAAGTCTTAAACTAAGGCAAGCGGGTCGCCATGGAATAAAAGCTCTTCCAAAGGCTGATTCCGCTGCGGAGCAATTCGTTCTTGCACTCGCGTTTAAAGCCTGATTCCTTAAATTTATTA
>Ga0160467_100355_pt1 | contig 47880 bp, 44 predicted proteins | sample HID1972I_E11MG_FD_108221 | JGI IMG/M metagenome (GOLD analysis project Ga0160467, IMG submission 108221) | Enriched pill bug-associated microbial communities from UW Madison campus, WI, USA - HID1972I_E11 MG | ecosystem: Host-associated > Arthropoda: Insects > Digestive system > Unclassified ... | reverse complement strand
TGCAGGCGGCTTCGCGCAGTCACTTCGCGCGCGGGCAGCTTCATTTAGGCGGCTTCGCGCAGTCACTTCGCGCGCGGGCAGCTTCTTGCAGGCGGCTTCGCGCAGTCACTTCGCGCGCGGGCAGCTTCATTTAGGCGGCTTCGCGCAGTCACTTCGCGCGCGGGCAGCTTCATTCAGGCGGCTTCGCGCTTACGGAACTGAGCGATCTTATGTGTGTCAATTAGCCTAGAATGTAATTCTAACGGAACTCAGAGGCTTAACTAGACAAATACAACCCCAATTCTGCACGAATTGGGGCTAATAACTGCGCATAGTTCCGTTAGAAAGTAAAACAATCAAAATTTGCTAAAATAACGACTCTGTGTTCCGTTAGCGCGCCACGCCAGCTCAATTTCAGTTGGTACTTACACTACAGCGCACAACATCGTCATCAAGTTGGAAGTTTTGAGCTTCCCCTTAAAATAAAGGTTCAAAAAGCTTGGCTTTCAGGACCAAGAAGCTTGGACGATACTAGAAAACGAGGAGCGCAGCGTACGGGGTTGGTACGTGAGCACTGGAGTTTTCGGTAGCGTTCAAGATTCGACGTCGAATACGCTACAACGCATTACATCGTCATCAAAGTCAGAAGTTTTGAGCATCCTTTCCAATGAAAGCTCAAAGCTTTCGGCTTTCAGGACCAAGAAGCTTGGACGATACTAGAAAATGAGGAGCGCAGCGTACGGGGTTGGTACGTGAGCACTGGAGTTTTCGGTAGCGTTCAAGATTCGCCGTCGAATACGCTACAACGTACAGCACCGTCATCAAAGTCGGAAGTTTTGAGCATCCTCTAATAAGGGTCGATCATTTGCGCTGCTAAAATAGCCTTAGCCGCCAAACTCTTATTGTCGTGGATTTCGATTTCAATCTTTGTGACCATCCGACTTAACTCCAGCGGCTTTGCGATGATTGAGACTTCACTTTCAATCGGAATCGGATGTAGAAAGTACGTGTTAATATTATCAAGCAAGAAATCCCGTTTGCTCGTTTCTCGAATCATATTGCGCGCAGCCTGAGCCATCAACGTACTAAGCAAGCTTTCCGATGCCATACCTAACGCGCCCGACATCTGAGGTGTAATCTTTCCTTTATACACGACACTTGCATCATCAGGAACGACTTCCGAATTAAGAACAAAGCCTGTCCATATCAGCTGTTCGAATGTCTCTCCGCTTTCAGGCTGCTTTCCAGCAAAACGCATTGCATCGAGTACTTCTTGACGTGTCACAACTGCTAATAACTTGCGATGGCGATCAACGATCGGTAACAAATCAATTCCTTCCAGCGCCATCGTATGCACCGCTGATGTTACAGTAATGTTAGGTGCAGCTGTAATTGGATGCTTACTCATCACTTTATCAACTGCAATATGATCATCAGCCCCTGCGGCATCTTTCGCTGTCATCATCCCTACCACTCTGCCCCGCTCATCAAGCACTGGGAAACGTGCTGAGCCTGTTTCTCTGAACAGTGCATGATATTCAGCAACTGTCTGACCAACATGCATGACATCTGCCGGTTTTGTAAAGGTTACAATATCCTCCAGCAGTATAATTTTTCGGCGAATCAATCGATCATACATCGCTCGATTGATCATTGAGGCTACAGTAAACGTGTCATGGCGAGTAGATAGAATTGGGAGCTGCAGTTCATTCGCCAGCTCGACTACATCACGCTCTGGCTCAAAACCCCCGGTAAGCAGTATCCCCGCTCCATGCTCAAGTGCTTTTCGATGGACATTTTTTCGGTTACCAACAATAAGCAATGAAGATTGTCCAATATAGCGCAGCATCGCCTCCAGCTCCATTGCTCCGATAACAAATTTTTGCAGCGTCTTCTCAATACCAGCCAGACCACCATGCAGTCTCCCGTCAACGATTTCTGCTACTTCTCGAAACGTAAGCTGACCATATGCTTCCCTACGCTTACGGTCAATACGAACCGTCCCTATTCTTTCCTTCGTTGACACAAGACCTACAGCTTCCGCATCTTTAAACGCTTTATATGCTGTTCCTTCGCTTACATTCAGTTCTTTAGCAACGGTACGTACAGAAATGCGCGTACCAATTTCCAACTCTTGTATATAATGAATGATCATTTCATGCTTAGTCATCGTATCTTCTAAAGTAGATGGTTTATATTCATCATCTGTCGACATGCTACATCTCCTTTCTCGGCGCATCGCTCATGTATCACGTTTTAAAGTCTACAGGAAATATACAACCGCAATACTATTATAACAACTATATTCATTAATTGCGTTACCACAACACAAACAGGGAAATCCAAAAAAGTCTTAGCTTTGACTTTTTGGACATCCCCGATGCCGCATATAAGTGTTATAACAAGGTTTTGAGAGCTACGCCGATTCGTTTACACGTTCCTTTTTCTTACGTGCAGCAGTTTTGGTACCAATAGCAGCTAGCTTACGTTCAAAGCGAAGGGCTCGATGGCGCTTGATTGCGAGCAAACGCTCACGTTTTTCTTGACTCATTAAAATGGTATTGCCATTTGCGGCGATAGCTAACCCAGCAAGCGCAGTCCAAGCAATCCAAAAAGCATTCCCTATCGTTTCAACCGCAGTACCGAGTTTGGGCAAAGCGAAAAACAACATTACAACTGCTAGTCCCAAATTGATAAATGGCAGTATTTTACGTTTCATATTCATCCATCCCCCATTCGTACAAGTTTAATTTTAGTTATACATATGCACAACTGTCATTGGATATGTCTACAGCGTATCACCATCCAAGGGAAGTCTTCATATGATACAGCATTCAAGCTCTTGAACACGGAGCTAGTCCGAAAGGAGCTCATGTATGCTGAAATCCAAAACGATTGTACCAATACATGTCGTACACTCACTCTCACCCGACACGATTCTGATCGGTGCAGAGCTGATGAAGGAGCACGGGATACCTAGGGCACAGCATATCAGCCTTCAGTTTGGCATATCCAAGCAGACGATAAAAGTGCTGCCTGAGCAAAAAAAGCAAGGGTTGTACATGAACTCAAGACTTGCCCAGCAGCTGTCTATTCCTTTGATGAAGAAAGAAATAAAGCTTGCATTAAGCTATCAGGAGCAGCAATCAACATTAAAGCTTGGACCGTTGATCGCTGTCATGATCAACAAGGAGACTCCAGAGGATCTCGAGCGACCTTTTGGTAACATTAGCGCCTTTTGTCATGAATTAGCGGAGGCCTGTGCAGCGAACGGGACATTTGTCTATTTCTTCACACCTCAAGCTATAACAAGACAAAGGACACTTTTATCAGGATGGGTTCGCGATGAGGAATGGAGAAAGCAAATTCTCCCTCTTCCCGAGGTGATCTATAATCGATTACCAAACAGAACGGCTGAAAACCAGCCTCAGGTTCAAACATTGATAAACGAAACTTCTCGTTACTACGGTATTTCAATTTTTAACGAACGTTTTCTAGATAAGCATGAAGTGTTCGAACTGCTTGCTGACCATGAATCAGCAAAAAACTATTTGCCTGAATCAGAGCTGCTAACAAGCTATGAGCAGCTGCAGCAATTTATGAGTAAATATCCTGTTGTGTACGTCAAGCCCGTTCAAGGCAGCTTAGGACGAGGGATTTTCCGATTAACTGCCCTTACCGACAAAACGTACAGCTTAGAGCGAGCGATATCTAGCTCACAAAAAATTAATAAATATTCTACACTTAAACGATTATATCAAGATCTGAAACCAAGACTGGCTAAGCGCAGATATCAACTACAGCAGGGATTGTCTGTTATTCAGACAGGACGTAGACCTGTTGATTTTCGTGCACTTGTTCAAAAAAATGGGCAAGGAGAGTGGGCCGTCACCTCTATCGTAGCGAGAACTGCAGGCAATGAACAGTTTGTAGCTAACCTTGCTAGAGGTGGGTCTATTAGCACTGTTATGAATACGTTGCCGAACACTAATCTACTTCAGCACATTAGCCACGAAGCGATATTCAATTCTTTAAAAACAATCGCTTTAACGATTGCTAAAGCACTCGATGAAAAGGTAAATGAGCATTTTGCAGAACTCGGAATTGATCTAGCTGTCGACGTACAAGGGAATATATGGCTAATTGAAATCAATTCCAAGCCATCAAAAGTAGATCGATCCTCATTAAGTACAAAAATACGCCCCTCGGTGCGTATGCTGGTTGCCTATGCGAACTATTTAACAGGCTTCCAGGAAGGGAGACATTCTCATGGAAAAGCTAAAACTGGGCGTACTCGTCGCAAAGATTGATGTTCAGAGTCAAGTTGAGGGTGTCAACATCGTGATGCCAGAGCCTATTTTCTATAGGGAGCTGGCATATTGGGCAAGTAAGTTGTATATCGATGTATACATTTTTTCTACTTCGGAATGGACAGATCAAGGCTTATACGGCTACCGACTGCATGGAGACCAGTGGCGTAGAGAAGCTGTACCCTTCCCAGATATCGTATATGACCGCTGCTTCTTCAGCAGCGCTAAACAGCGCCAAGCCTGCGATGATATGCTGGCGGTCTTAAAACGAAAAAAGCACTTTCAAATTTTTAACAACAGTCTTCCAAGCAAACTAATCGTCTATGAAGCTTTACGTTCAGTAGAAGAGTTAATCCCTTACCTGCCACATACAGAACAGCTTCATAAACTCTCTATCGTGCCAAAATGGCTTACTTTATACGCTGATGGGGCTGTTCTAAAGCCTGCAGCAGGAATGCATGGCAAAGGAGTTCTACATGTTACGTACAACTGCGCTACTAAGCAATATGTAATTCGTGGGCGCAATCTTCGCAATGAAAGCATAGATGCCAGCTTTAGTAATGAGCTGAATGCTTTGAAATGGCTGTACCGCTTTAAAAAAGAGCTTATATATATGATTCAGCCATACCTAGACCTTCGAACAGAGGATCAAAAACCATTCGATATCCGAGTGCTTATGCAAAAGGATCATACGGGTCAATGGCAGCTGACAGGCAGTATGGCGAGAGTCGGTATTCCCGGTGGGCTAACCTCCAATATACACGGAGGCGGAGAGGCTTATGAGCCACTACCGCTGCTCGCGGCAAAAATGGGCCGCTATAAAGCAGAACGTTTGCTTAACAAAATCCATATGATAAGTGGGCAAACTGTTGCAGCTATTGAAGGTAATTTCGGTAGGTTCGGAGAGCTTGCTCTCGACTTCGGTGTAACTTCGAATGGAAGTATATGGCTATTGGAATGTAATAGCAAGCCGGGTCGACTAGCATTTTCAGGGAACAACCAAAAACTAGCAAACGAGCGTCCGCTGCAATACGCAATGTACTTGCAGCAACGAGTAACAATCAATCAAATAGTAATATAGCAAATGAGTAACAGAGCGGCTGTTTATCAGCTTGCTCCCAAATAATCAGGAGGTACATCGATGAGTCTTATCACTTGCAATATACACTTTTCACAGCAGCCCGATCAGGTTGTCTATGCTTCCAGGTCACTCATCCAGGAGCTTAAGCTGAATTCGTCTAAGCCGCTCCACATACGTCTTGGACGAGAACAAATAAAAGCATCTATAAAACCTTTAAAGCGTTCTGGGCGTCATCTTTTTTTATCCGTTGATATTCGAAATAAAATAAAAGTACCGTCCAGCGGTGTCATTCATTTACTGGAGCATGGAGACAATGATATTCAGCTTGGGCCGTTAATTGGCATACTAACTGATAGCTTAAAGCCTGGTGAATCAACGCCCTTTTCCTCTCGTTCCTCCTTCGTAAAGCAGGTCATTAAGGCGGGACACAATAAAGCGTACACCTTTGGCTTTACACCTAGTGATATCAACTGGCATGAAAAGACAATTAATGGATATTTTCTTAATGGGCACGGCAGTTGGTTTAGAAAAAAAGTTGCATTCCCAGATGTTATCTACAACCGTCTACCGAATCGTCGACTAGAGATTGGCGAAGAAATGACACAGCTAAGACAACGTCTAGTGAATGAAGGCATTCCAATCTTCAACTGGAGTTTTCTTAACAAAGCAGATGTGTATGAGCTGCTAGACAACGATGTAGAGGCATTAGCTCACTTGCCTGAATCCGTATCCAATCCTTCTCCAGAAACGATGAAAGAGCTACTTCACAAGTACTCCTTCATTTACTTTAAACCGGGCACGGGAAGCCTTGGATATGGGATCTATCGCATCACATATCGCCCGCAAAAAGGCTACTTTGTACGCTATCGCAGAAATGGAGCGAACACACTTCTTAAATTCGCGAGCTTCGATAAAATGTATCGCACGTTATTAATTAAGCATGGCGCCGGTCTTAAAAACTATGTGGCCCAGCAAGGAATTCGATTAATCGAAATCGACAAATGCCCTGTAGACTTCCGCTTTCATATGCATAAAGATGGAAACAATGAATGGAAGCCTGCTGGCATTGGCGCTAAAAAAGCAGGACGTGGCAGCGTTACAACGCATATGAAAAATGGTGGCACCCTTCTCACACCAGAACAAGCGTTAAAACTTACGTTTGGTCATCGTACAGATGCCATGCTAGAAAAAGCAAAAGCCGTGTCCATTAAGCTGTCCGAAGCAATCGAGCGAAACTATCCTCATCGAATCGGTGAGCTAGGATTAGATATCGGTATCGATCAAAACGGAAATGTGTGGATGTTTGAAGCAAACGCTAAGCCAGGCCGATCTATCTTTAAGCATCCCGCATTAAAAATAGAAGGCAAACAATCTCTAAATTATATCGTAGATCACTGCCTATACCTTAGTCGATTCCAAGGAGGTGGCACATTATGACGGAGACCGCACTTGATATACCTGCTGCAACAATCTTCAGCCAGCGAGAAAAAGTGTTTGCCATACTCACTTCCTCCGATGAATCTGGTCAAATGAGAGGTAATCGAAAAAACTTTATCGACCTTATTAACGTCGGATCACAAATGGGATTTATCGTTTACGTATTGCCCGTCGAACGCTTATCGCTAAATCGATCTAATCAACGCGGATTCGTATACCAACGTTCAAGCAAAAGCTGGGTACAGCGGCTTATGCCATTTCCGAATATTGTATATAACCGAATCCCCAATCGTGAAATCGAACGTACAAGTCGTGTAAAAAGTAAATTAGCAGCGTGTCGAAAGGATCCGCGTATTACGATATTCAACCCGTATTTTTTTAACAAATGGGAGCTGTTTAAATGGCTAAAAGCGTCATCTACAGCTAAAGGATATCTTCCTCATACACGAAGATTATCAGGGCCAGTAACATTAGAGAAAATGCTTATGAAACATCAGTTTTTATATTTGAAGCCTGAGAGCGGAAAAGCAGGCAAAGGGATTATGATGATCTCCTATAAACCAGAAAGCACATTGCCTTATCGCTTGAACATTCAAGAAAAAACGAGCTCCACCACTTATAATTGTGTCAATTTTAATAAGCTGTGGGCAAGGATTTCACTTGAAATGGATAAAGTTCCTTATATCGTTCAGCAGGGCATCAACCTTGCCACCTATCGCAATCGAAAGTTTGATCTGCGCGCGCTTATACAAAAGAATATGCTTGGCCAATGGGAAATGACTGGACTAGGGGCTCGTGTAGCAGGGAGTACTAGTATTACGACACATGTCCCTCGCGGCGGAAGAATTGATGAGCCGACGAAACTGCTTGCTTACGCATTCAATGCCAATGAATCTCATAGTATTGTAGAGAAGGTCTCCAAGGCTGTCATAACGATTGCCTCACAAATCGAGAAGCATTCAAAGCATCGTCTTGGTGAAATGTCTATGGATATTGGAGTAGATACGAGCGGCAATGTGTGGTTTTTTGAAGCAAACTCCAAACCAATGAAGTTTGATGAGCCTCATATTCGTCAGAAATCACTGCAGCGTATATTTCAGTATAGTCAATACTTGCTTGAAAACTAATGGTACTTTGGCAGTGGTTACTGAGAAGCTCACCAATAATCTTACAAAAAATTTTGTAGGAGGTCGATGAATAATGCTTCGTCAGCATACGTCTCAATCCTGGAGCAAGCACAGAGCTAGAATTCTTAACTTTATTACGCGATACGGTGACAAAAGAATTACATTAGCGGCACTGCATAGTTTACGAGCATTATCCAACGAGCAATTAAATCCGCAGGTGGAGCATCTTCCGCCTGCTTCCATTGTTACCTACACTGAACAAGGAGCTCTTCTTGGCGTTGCATACGCAGTAGCAGATAGAAGCGGACATTGTATCGTCGTCGTACACCCTGACGCAAGGCGACGAGGGATCGGCAGCAAACTAATGGAGACATTAATTCAGTCTCTCCCTTCATTCTCATGCCAGGTTGCAATCGATAATGTAGCTAGCCTTGCCCTATGCTTCAATAATGAGCTGCATGCTGTTGCAATGTTCAAGGGGCCAACAGGTAAAGCTACCCTTCGGTTTGAAAGGAGATCCATGAATGCCTCGCCTAATTTTAGGAATTCTAACCCTGTATCTTAACGATGCCGGTTTACTTGAGGAGCGTAAAATCTATGAGCATATGACAATAGAAGGCGATAAGCTCGATATCCAAGTGGTTGTATTCACGCCCTCAGACGTGCAAGACAATGAAAAAAAAGTGAAAGCTCATATTTTTGATACGAAGAACAAGAAATGGGTTCGACGGTGGGTATCCATTCCTCAGCTTGTTTTTGATCGCTGTCGGATTCAGAAAAGCCATCGAATGAAAGAGCTTCGTAATTTCAAAAACACGTTTACGAATATTCACTATTTGAATCGTCCGTTCGGCAATAAATGGACAATGCATCAAAAACTATCAGCCTCACCCTTTATCGAGAAATACTTACCGCACACGATCAAATATATCAAAAACAGCGATCTTATTCAGATGCTAAAAAAATACCACTTTGTATATGTAAAGCCAGTAAACGGTACAGGAGGCCGCGGAATTCTAAGAATTGAACGGCTGGCTGGGGAAAATGTAAAAATCGAGGGGCGTGATCATGAGCGTCGCATTATCTCCCCACGAACGATTCCCATCATTACACTTAGAGATTTTTTAAGTAAATGGAATGTAACTTCAACGTCCTATTTAGTTCAGCAAGGCATTCCTCTATCACTTAATAACGGCCGAGTGCATGACTATCGGATACTAGTGCAAAAGGATGGCTTAGGGAATTGGTGCGTTACTGGAGGCGCTGGACGAATTGGGGCAGCTCGCAGCATTACTGCTAATTTACATGGCGGAGGTTCTGCTATCGCAATGACTAAGCTTATGCAGAATTTCGTGAATCCTAGCGTTAATATTTCCAGTGTGCAGGAGGAAATTAACACACTTGCGATTGAGCTTGCCGCCTTTCTAGAAAAGCAAGGCTATCAACTATGCGAGCTTGCCATTGATATAGCGATTGACCGTAATGGAGGGATCTGGATTATCGAGCTTAACCCGAAGCCTTCACGTGAAGTTTTCCGGGAAATTGGTGAGCTCGATCGTTACTTGGAATCGATTAGACGCCCACTAGAATATGCGAAGTTTGAGCATCTATACCGAATTAAGCATTAAGACTATAATAAAGCCAGCAGCGAAGATTATTGCACTTGATTAGCAATTGCTAACTTCAAGAGAGCAACTTCTGCTAAGCTGGCTTTTGACCATTGAAAACACCGATTAAATATGGCAGACTTAAATCTGGACTTTTTGAACACATAAAAGAAGGGATGTTTGTATGAAAATATGGCTGCTACGATCTATGACCGAGCTTACATCGCGCAAATGGATCTCAAAAATAACAGGCGCTTTTGCAGAATCACCTTTAAGCCGATACCTTATACGGATGTTCGCTACCACATATCGAATCAATATAGACGAAGCAGAGAAACCGATTGAGCAATATCGTACATTGAATGAATTTTTCACTCGACGATTAAAAGACGGTATGAGAAACATTGATCAAGTGCAATCTGCGCTCGTTTCTCCCGTAGATGCTCTTATTACGAGCTGCGGTCCAATCGAAAAAGGGATTCTGCTTAACGTTAAAGGACAAGACTATTCGATCTATGAGCTGCTAGCAGATGAAATACGGAGTAAAAGCTATGAACACGGCTATTATATCGTTTTGTACTTAAGCCCAACCGATTACCACAGAATTCATGCACCTGCCGCAGGAAGCATCGTGGACAAGGTTCATCTGCCTGGAAAAGTTTATCCTGTGAATCACTTTGGTCTTACACATATGCGATCAGTTCTTAGCCGTAATGAACGATTAATTACATACATCAAAACAGAGCAGTGCACAGTTGCCGCAGTTAAAGTTGGAGCGATGAATGTTAGTAGCATCTTCTACGTCGATCCAGACAAAAAAACTGTTGAGCGTGGCGAAGAGCTTGCTTACTTTGCTTTCGGTTCCACTGTCGTGCTATTGATGGAAACCGACACATTTGAAGTCGATCCAGCGATTGCACCTAATACAAAAGTACGTATGGGACAGCGACTTGGCTTGCTGAAACGTGTTAATTAGCATAGTGGAAAAGGATATTTTTACATTATTGTCACATTACGATGAAAGAGCAGAAAACTTCTGCTCTTTTTATATTAATTAGGTAGGTTAAGCTGCCAAGACACTCCGAAGCGATCGTTCAGCCAGCCGAACTTCTTACTAAAACCATAATCGCCAATTGACATAAGGGCTGCTCCACCTTCAATCAATTTTTGATAAAGTTGATCAATCTCCGCTTCCGTATCACAAGTAACATAAATTGAAAATGAAGGTGTAAAAGAAAACTGATGTTTTATGTTACTGTCAATACACATAAACTCCTGTCCCTTTAAAGAAAAAACAGCTTGCATCACCGTTCCTTCTTCCCCTCCTTCATTAGCTCCATAGCGAACAATATTAGTTATTCGTGAATCTTCAATAAGAGAGGTATAAAAATTCATCGCTTCCTCTGCCTTGCCATCTTGAAACATTAAAAATGGTGTAATTTCCAATATGTTTATCCACCTTTCGATTATGGGATATAAAATTAATATCACCCCTGCGATGCAAATTATCCCGCACTAACAACAAAAATGAGAGACCTTCTCATTGTTAATGGTCTGTCATTTATGAATCATCATTATGAATGTTAGAGTAATGCCGCATCGCTCTAGTTATCTAATCTCTGAAGGGTTTTTACCCGTATATTGTTTAAATTGACGGCTGAAAAAGAAAATATCTCGATAGCCTAGCGCATCTGCTACCTCAGTAACATTCATCCCAGCGTGAGTTAGTAAATATTGAGCACGATCAATCCTCGTTCGGATCATGTACGTTTGCACGGACATTCCAAGCACCTCACGGAATTTCATCGAAAAATAGCGTGGTGAGAGCTGAGCTCGCATCGCCAAATCTTCCACACGATGCGCTACACTAGGATTTTGGCGAATAAAATTCGCCACCTCATGAATCGCTTCTGTTAATTGATTACTTGCTTTTTTCTCAACAGGTGTTTGGAAATCAGCACGAAGCAAATGAATCATAATTTGTTTCAGCACCAGCTTAGCTTCTTCCTCAGCAGCAAAAGTTTGTATAAGAAATAATCTAACGTAACGAGACAATAAAAATTCAAAATCAATGGTATCTTGCAATAAGCGATATCGTTTCGGAATAACCTCTACTGACTCTTCCGTTGAAAAATGTATATACGTTAGCACAAGCGGCTTTTGTGGATTATGAGTAGCACTTGTGTAATCACCTGGACGGAATAGGAAACAGCTTCCTGGACCTACCTCATGGTGTACGCCATTCACCTCGACATCGCCTTCTCCGCTCCACACATAGAATAAATCAAAGTTCGGCATCGGTTTTTCTCGTCTTGCCCATCTCCAGCCTGGCTCGCACACAATTTTAGCAAAAGCAGGCTTAAGCGTAAGCTTTTCCGGCGAAATATCAAGCATCGCTGACCCCTCCTATATCAATTAGTATCTAATTTGCTACGACGTTCTGAATACCGATATGTAATAAACCCACCATAATCAGTATACAAATTGTGCAAAAGAATAATGTGTATATACTTCATTATAATTAATCTAGGTAAAGGTTCAACAGAAAAAAACTGCAAATTAACAATATTAAAATATTTTTTTGATACAATGGTCTGACAGACTGTTTAGTGATATAATTATGGGCGACTGCACTACCTATTATTATGATTGATTTCGGAAGGATGGAATGAAATCCATGAACCCATTAGCTCAACAACTTAATGAGACCCTTCAGCAAGAAACACCTGCTGTCTATGACATGTTGTCTAATCTTGGGAAAGCGATCTATTTCCCAAAAGAAGGTATTCTAAGCCAATCTGCAGAAGCAAAGGCAAAGGCAAACAAGTACAATGCAACGATTGGTATTGCTACTGAAAATGGCGCGCCTATGCATCTAAAGGTGATTCAGGATACATTGAGCGCATACAATCCAAAAGATATTTACGAATATGCCCCGCCTGCCGGCAAACCAGAGCTTCGCAGTGCATGGCGTGAAAAAATGGTGAAGGATAACCCTTCTCTGGCTTCGATCAAGGCAGAGTTCAGTAATCCAATCGTTACGAATGCACTGACACATGGTCTTAGCATTGTAGCTGATTTATTCGCTGACAACGGTGATGCGGTTATTATTCCCGACAAAAACTGGGAAAACTACGAATTAACGTTTGGTATTCGCCGTAATGCTAATATCGTGGAATATCCTCTGTACAACGAAGAACTGCGATTCAATAGCGAAGGATTAAAGCAGGCTTTACTTGCACAGAAAGATAAGGGTAAAGCAATCGTCATCTTGAACTTCCCAAACAATCCTACTGGCTATACACCAGATGCGCAGGACGGAAACGCTATTGTCGCAGCAATTAAAGCGGCTGCAGAAGAAGGCATTAAGATCGTTGCTGTAACGGATGATGCTTACTTTGGTTTGTTTTTTGAAAATTCCATGCAGGAATCGTTGTTTGGTAATCTCGCAGATCTTCATAACAATGTTCTTGCAGTAAAAGTAGATGGTGCTACGAAGGAAGAGTATGTATGGGGATTCCGAGTAGGCTTCATTACGTACGCATCAGCATCAAAAGCAGCATTAGCTGCACTTGAACAAAAAACAATGGGTGTTATTCGCTCTACGATTTCTAGTGGACCGCATCCATCTCAAACCTTTGTGCTCCATGCACTAAAATCTCCGCAGTTCGAACAACAAAAAGCGGAAAAGTTTGAGATAATGAAGAAGCGTGCAAATATCGTAAAAGAACTGCTTGATAGCAGTCGATACGGGGATACGCTTCAATACTATCCATTCAACTCAGGATACTTTATGTGCTTGAAGCTTAGCAATGTAACTGCTGATGCTGTTCGTAAGCATTTGCTTGACGAATACGGAATCGGAACAATTGCACTTGGCGAGACAGATCTTCGTGTTGCTTTCTCTTGCATCGAGGCAGAGCAATTGGAGGAACTGTTCGATTGTATCTACAAAGCGGTTCAGGAAGTAAGTAAACAAGCCTAATCTATATAATAAAAAAAGGGGATATCCAAGGACAAACTGTCCTAGATATCCCCTTTTTAATCGAGTTCCTCTTCCTTGCGCATTGCAGATTGAAGCTGCTTAGCACGTATAAGTGGAAATATTAACAGAAACGCAAGCATTACAATAACTTGATAAGCATGTCCTCCCCACATCGGGAAGGTAGGCAGCCACAATAGGAATAAAAGAACGTAATTAAGCAAGCTATCCACGAAAACAAGCTGTTTTTGCTGAATCGTTACAGATAAAGGGAAAATATCTTTCCATATCGCATGACGATGAACATTCCGTAATGTACCGGTTTGAATAGCGACAAGCACACTAAAAAGCACAAACGTCATCACTGCACCCCAGCCCTGCAATCCTGCGCTGTCCGCTACCATATAATTAACTAATCCGCCTAATAGTACAAGGCGTACACAGATTCCGCCTATTTCCGTACGAACAAACGTAATCATATGCAAATAAATGAAGGTAGCAGATTTTCGATAAGGAATAACTTGAACTAGCCAAGCTAAATAGTGACGTTTTTTAACAATCGGAGGCACAGCTTGCACATCAGTAAACCAATTGAAAAATGAATACATACGGCGCAACGTAAATTTTTCTTCATCGATTAGACGCTTCCATGGAAATGCAATTTTTTTCATGCTTCGATAGATTGTATATAGCAATATAACTGAACAGATCGAGAATATCATTGTTAGTACTAACGAAAAGGTCTCAAGCCATGCCAATACAATTCCAAACATGAGCAGCCAACGAATCGTTCGCAGTAACACCCTTTGATAATTCCAGATTAACCGTCGCTCTTGCCAGCCACTATAGGCATTAAAAAACTTCAGCAACAGTAAAACAACAATAATCCACAAGCCGATATATCCTTCACTTTGCCGATATAGCGGCCAAAAAATTAACAATACCGCAAGGAGCAGCAAAGTACTGCTGCGTAGAGAACGAATCATCGACTGTTTTAAGTATCCTGTTAGGTTGTGCTCCATCGGCATTAAATAAATAACATCCGCATCCTGCAAAAACGTACGCAGTGGGCTATAGCATAACAGTGGTGTCAATACAATTGCACCGATCCATGCAATAGGAAACTGAGGAGGTACATTGTTAATGAGATTTACATACTGAATGACGGAGACGATGCCAATCAGTGATAAAAAGACTGGAAAGCCGCTCATTGACATATATTTTATGTAAGGAATAACCTCTTTCATAAAGCGTCGCTTTCGCTCGTACCATAGCTGAGTCGCAATGGACTGTTCCTTCATCACGCCTCTCCTCCGTTTAACATTGCATAGAACGCATCCTCTAACGTCGTGACGTCCTGCTTTGAATGCTGTGATGCTTGCTGCAGCATATCCTGCAGCGTTCCATGAGCAACCATTCTTCCTTGGTCAAGCATAATAAAACGATCACAATAATGCTCTACCGTAGATAAAATATGAGAGCTCATTAATATAGCAGAGCCTCCACGCTTCACCTCAACTAGATCCTCTAGCAATGAGCGGATACCTAATGGATCCAGACCTAGAAATGGCTCATCAATGATGAAAAGCGATGGTTTAGCAAGAAGAGCACTCATAATCATAACCTTTTGCTTCATGCCTTTAGACAAGTGCGCAGATAATGCTTTACGCTTCTTAGTCATATGAAAGCGTTCAAGCAATTGCTCTGTCTGTTGAACGTACTGCTCCTCTGGCACACCATATGCCATTGCGGTCAATCTCAAATGCTCCTCAACCGTAAGTTCATCGAAAAGAATCGGTGTTTCAGGAACGTATGTATAGCTGCTGCGATATAGCTCAACATCATCCTTCAATGTTGTTCCATTAATCGTAATTTCGCCTTGGTGAGGCGTCATTAACCCTAATATATGCTTAATCGTTGTGCTTTTCCCTGCACCGTTCACACCGATTAGCCCGATCATTTCACCTTCTTTAATTTCGATATTCAATTCATGAATAATCGCACGCTTCGGACTATAGCCTCCGCTTATTTGCTCTACACGCAAAACCGTATTCATACTCTCACCTCTAATCATCAGTTTAACGAATTTTTAGAGCAATATCAAAAAAAGAGGCTTGTCCAAACACATATTGTGGACGAAGCCTCGTAAGATCAGATATATCATTTATTTTTCTTCAGACTGTCTTTTTTCTTTCAACCATTTTGGTGCGCCTTTATCTTTGCCTTCGGATTTCTTTTTTTTGCCTTTTGCTTGAGTCGGAGCTTGGCTGTTTTTGTCGGATTTCACACGACTTTCTTTTTGCTGCAGAGCTTGCTTTTTAACATCATGTTGTTCAATAGCAACCTTTGGTTTCGCATTTGTCTTTGCAATGGAAGATGAAGTTGCTTTAGCTTTAGCAGGTTTCTCAGCGTTAAAAGCTGCTGCTGATCCTTTACTGCTGCTAGACTTGGAAGGCACATATCGTGTAGCCTCTGCAATTTGCTCCTCATTAAGCAGCTTGCCTCGGAACAGCATTCGTTCTTCTATATCAATATGAAGCTGCTTCATAAATTTGTCCATAATAAACTTTTCTTTTGGCGTAATAATAGAGACAACCATCCCCTTTTTCCCCATACGCCCTGTGCGACCTGCCCGATGTACGTAATGATCAGCATCAATAGCAGGCTCAATCTGAATAACAAGGGGTAAATCAATAATATCAATTCCTCTTGCTGTCACATCAGTAGACAGAATCGCCTCTAGTTTGCCTTCGCGGAAAGAAGACAGTGTAGATGCCCGGCGCTGCTTATCTGCCTCTCCGTACAATGCTTCTACCTTAAAGCCTTCAAACTTAAGCTTAGATTCCCAATTGGAAATCTGGTTCGTATCATTCACGAACATTAAAGCCGGGCTTACATCAATAGTCCGAAGTAGACGTCGTGCATAATCCAGTTTGGAGCGCTGATCACATACAACATAATAATGTTCAATCGTGCTCGCAACCTTTTCAGCAGGCGAGATGACGATATGCTGTGGATTTTTCATCCATCTTCCTTCAAATCGCTCCATAATATCGGGATAGGTTGCCGAGAAAAATGCGGTTTGACGCTGCTTGTTCATACTGAATAGCAAGTGTTCAATATCGGCAGGCGAACCAAGTTCAAAGGTTTGGTCAGCCTCGTCAATAATTAAAGATTTTACAGCATGCAGCTTCAGCTTTTTACTTTTCACGAGCTCGTTCATACGACCAGGCGTACCTACAACAAGCTGTGGATTTTGCTTTAACTTTTCTATCTGGCGTTTAGCAGCCGCTCCACCAATCAATTGTTGGATTTTAATACCAAGCGGCTCTGCATACGTTTCTGCCACTCTTACGATTTGCATTGCAAGCTCCTGAGTAGGTGCTAATACAACTGCTTGAATAGCTTTTGATGATGCATCAATACGTTGCAGCACAGGCAATAAAAAAGCAAGCGTCTTCCCGCTGCCTGTTTGCGACTTAACTCCAATATCTTTACCTGCTAGCAGCAATTGAATTGCTTCCTGCTGTACCTCTGTAGGCTGATTAATTCCTTGCTTCTGCAAAGTATTGATTAGCTTCTCGTTAATACCAAGCTCTAACCATGTATGACTAGACATAATGACTTCCTTCCTTTACTCCATATTCCTTGAACGATTAGAATTAGAGCTGCAAGCTATTTTTTGTTCAACCATCCTCCGGCCAATGTATCAATTACCCTAGGACATAATCCGTACAATTTCAAGCCAAGCCCCGCCATATAAGGCAAATTCAGCTCCGCTTTCTTAGTATGGAGTAGTTTAATAATTTTCTTTACTACATATTCTGGCTCCATCATTAACCAGTTAATATTGTTGGCATACGTTCCATCAGGATCGGCTTTTTGAAAAAACGGAGTTCGTATAGGACCTGGATTCACTGCAGAAACTGCAATTGGAAGTTTTTGTGCGCGAAGCTCCATCCGTAAAGAATTTGTAAATCCTAGCACGGCATGCTTCGTTGCTGAGTAAGAGGTTGACTTGGCTGATCCAATCATTCCTGCAAGTGAAGCGATATTAACAATATGCCCACCTCCAGACTCCTTCATATAAGGAAGTGCAAGCTTCGTGCAACGAACAGTCCCCATATAGTTAGTGTCCATCATCTTTTCGTATTGCTCCAGGCTAAGCTCATCAATTGTAGAAAACAAGCCATAACCCGCATTATTCACAAGTATATCGATTCGTCCATACGTATGTACAATTTCATTGAAAATATGTTGAATTCCATGAGCATCATTTACGTCCATTACAAAGTAGGCCCCCTGCCCACCAAGTTCAGCAACGATTTGCTTAAGGCGCGCTTCGTTCCTCCCCGTTACGATTGTCGTAGCACCTTGCTTTGCAGCCTCCTTTGCAAGCAAGGCTCCGATCCCACTCGAAGCACCAGTTATGACGATAACTTTATTGTACAACAACAGCATCACCCTTCAACAGTGTACTTCATACTTATATATTACACAAAACCAAAAATAAAAAAAGCTCCTAAAAGGAGCTTTTATCTATGATACCAACACTTGAATGTCTAATTCTCCGATTCCATCAATAATTAATGGAACAGCAAGTGCCTTAGAAGATTCAAAGCCAGCTGCTTGTGCCATCTCAACGATTCTAGGAGGAGTAATATCCACCATCATACCTTGATTGTACATAATCGTACTAGCATTCCCGCTAATCATATTGCTCAGCTCAGAAATTGCGCTTTTTCCCATCTCATCCAGCTCAGAAATCGCGTACCCGCCCATCATCGCTGAAATCATTCTAAGCGCTACATCCTCTTTCAAGCCAAATATAATATCACCGTTCATTTGTCCGTTCACACCGATATGAATCCAAATGTATTGCTCGACAAACTTTATATCTTTTACTGAAACCGCCCCTGTTGAGGGACGTACTTGAACGACTTGCTCAATAACAGTTTGAGCTGATTCCAAAAATGGGTTAATATATTCTGCCTTCATTTTAGTTACTCCCCTCTATCAGATCTACGATCAAGCCTTTATTACCATTATACCCTATCACTTAGGTCAAGTATACTAGTTTTTAATAGAGTTGATTTTACGTTTAAGTAAAACCGAGCAATAACAACAACTAAATACCTATTATACTTGCTTTTTCTATAAAAAAAGACTAATTCCGATGCCATTGTCATGACAAAAGAATTAGTCCAATTCGAGTAATATATGGAATCTTTTATTTAAACCTCTACTAGTTCAAGCTGAACGATAAGCTTTGCAAGACTTCCAAATTCCAGCTCTTCGAATTTTTGATGCACCTGTTCCTTACTAAAGCACCAGCGACAATGCTCATCGTCTAGATCTTCAAGTGGTACTTCGCAATGGATTGTTGCCAGTTTACGAGACAGATGAAGCATATCAAGATCCGCCTCAATCTTTTTACGAATGGTTGGGGAGATTTGATCAAGATTGTCAAGCATTCCTTCAATTGAAGAAAATTGTTGAATCAACTTATGAGCTGTTTTTTCTCCAATGCCTTTCACTCCAGGATAATTATCAGCTGTATCCCCCATCAAGCCTTTAACATCAATGATCTGTGCAGGAGTAAGTCCTTTTTCATCAAGTAAAGTTTGAGGTGTGTAAAGCTGGTAGTTACCGATTCCTTTCTTCATAATCGCAACATGCACTTGCTCTTCTACTAGCTGAAGCATATCATGATCCCCAGTTACGATAACAACCTCATGATCCTTGCCTAGACGTGCAGATAATGTTCCCATGCAATCGTCCGCCTCATAACCTACTAGCCCGATATTCGGGACGTCAAAGCTGCTAACGACTTCTTTTACAAGATCAAACTGTGGAATCAGATCTTCTGGTGCCTGAGGTCGATTGCCTTTATAATCACCGTACTCCTCAGTACGAAAAGTCGTTGATCCCATATCCCAACAGCATATAACATGTGTAGGTTGATACGTTTGAACGGCATCTGCAAAATATCGAACAAAGCCATGCACTCCATTAACAGGAACCCCACTGCTTGTCCTTCTTATTTTCCCAGTAAATGATGTAGCAAAATAAGCTCTAAATAAAATTGCCATTCCGTCTATTAATAAATATCGACGCTTGCTGCCCATTGTTCATCTCTCCTTCAAGCGTACTTTTGAATAAATTGACCTAAACGATCTGCCGCTTCTATTAAACGCATCTCGCTTTCTACTAATGCAATTCTAACATAACCTTCACCTTGCCCGCCAAAGGCATCTCCTGGAATTACGACGACTCCCGTCTCCTCAAGACAGCGCTTCGCAAACATACGAGAGCTCCAGCTTCCATCACAGCGATCTCCGCCATTTAGGGAAGGCAGCTTCGCCCATATAAACATCGTTGCATGAGGCGGTGTTACAAGCCAGCCTGCTTGATGCAGCTGCTTAATAAATGTATCCCGTCTTCGCTGGTAGATGTTCCCTGCCCGTACAAACTGCTCATCATGCATTGCTTCATCCAATGCAACAATGCCAGCATCTTGAATTGGATCAAAAACACCATAATCGATATTCGCCTTCAGCTCAGTTAACGCCGCGACTGCTTCTTTTTGCCCGACTAAAAAACCGATGCGACAGCCAGCCATATTGAAGCTTTTCGATAATGAATGAAATTCAACTGCAATATCCTTTGCGCCTTCAACCTGCAAAATACTAGGCGGAACAACGCCATCATACCCCATCTCAGAATAGGCAAGATCATGAACGATCAGTATGTTCTTTTGTTTTGCAAAAGCGACGAGCTGTTCATAAAATGCAAGATCAGCAACAGCAGTAATCGGGTTGTTCGGATAATTAAGCAACATAAACGATGTACGCTGCCATATCTCTTCAGGTACCGTCTCTAGCTGAGGTAAATAGTGATGTTCTTCCACTAATGGCATAAAATACGGCTCAACCCCTGCAAGTGCCAGCGCCGCAGTGTAGATCGGATACCCCGGATCTGGAACAATAGCGATCGATCCACGTTCGGCTATAGACATTGCCAAATGCGCCAGCCCGTCCTGTGAACCAGCTAATGTACATATTTCCGTTGCCGGATCAATCATAACGCCGAAACGATGCTTCATCCATTCTGCTGCCTTAGTGCGGAATGGCATTCCACTTTTCAATGCTGGATAAGCGTACATATCTTCCTGCAATACGAGCTGCGACAACGCTTGTCTCACTTTTAGTGAAGGTGCTTGGTCGGGACTGCCAATGCCTAGGTCAATCACATCAATGCCATCAGCTGCTGCCTTGCGCTTCCAAGCAGCTACCTCAGAAAATATCGAAGAGCCTAACTGTGATAATAATTGAACCACATTACTCCCCCCATACTTCCTTATACAGCTCTTCTTTATAGCCGATTGTAACCTTCTCACCATCGGTTACAATTGGACGCTTAATTAGCATGCCGTTAGAAGCTAGCAATTCAAGCTGCTGCTGTTCTGATAGCAAAGCTAGCTTGTCCTTTAATCCCATAGAGCGATATACATCTCCTGAAGTATTGAAAAACTTTTTAAGCTCGACTCCACTTATTGTAAGCAATTGCTTCAATTGTTCAGCAGTAGGAGGGGACTCGACAATATGTCTTTGATCAAGCTCGCGTCCAAGCCCCTTTAAAGTTTTTACTGCACTGCGGCACGTACCGCATTTTGGATATTCATAGATCGTTAACTTATTCATCTCGTATTCCTTTCTGCAACTTCGTTAATATGTTTTGAAAATCTTGTGGCATCGGTGCATGCCACTGCATAAAGTTCTTATTCATCGGATGAATCAAGCCAAGCTGCTGCGCATGTAAGGCATGTCTTGAGATACTAGATTCTAGCTCCGTAATCACCCTGCTATCCTCTCGATAAAGCTTATCACCAATAAGCGGATGCCCGATGCTATGCATATGTACTCTAATTTGATGTGTACGCCCCGTTAACAGCTTTAACTGAACTAGACTAACCATTTGATTGTCAGTCCACGGAAACGTCTGCTGGGTCGTATAGATCGTTTGGGATGGATATCCTTTAGCAGTAACAATCCGCAGATGTGGATTGTGCGGATCTCTGTCAATGGGTGCATCAATCATACGTTCCGATGGCTCCGGTCTACCATATACTAAAGCGATGTAGTGCTTTTCCACTATCCCTTGCTGCATCTGCTCCGATAGCTGATGATGGATATACGCATTTTTCGCAATAACGACAAGCCCTGATGTCTCTTCATCTAACCGATGAATAGGACGGAAACGAAAGCGTTCGTTTTTCTGCTGCCAATAAGCTACTACACCATTAGCGAGCGTATTCGTATAATGACCATGCGTTGGATGAACGACGATGCCCGCGGGTTTATTAACAACTAGAATATAATCATCCTCATAAATGATCGAGAGCGGCATAGCTTGCGGCAATATATCATCTGATTGCTCTTTTAGCTGCCTAAGACGCACAACCTCTCCAGCTTGCACTGGTGCAGATATATATACTCGCTCTTCATTGATCGTCAAGCCAAATTCTGTTGTTCGCGCTGCAGCCAGCAGCTTGCTTGACATTCCGAAAGTTTTTTCCAGCACCTCACGGACCGTCTTTCCTTCATCATCACTTGTAGCGATTACCGTTAACGGCTCGTAATAATCGGCTAGTAAATCGACATTCTCTTCTGTTCCGTACTTATGCTTTTCACCTGATGATTGCTTGACTACACGGCCTGTCCATCTAATCGTCATGTTTTCTTTCCCTTAAATACATCCGCACTTCGAATATACTGTACATCTTCGATCTTCAGCACTGCATTCGCTCTTCTAGCAGCTGCAAAAAAGTAATCCGACAAACGGTTCAGATAGATAAGTACTGCTTCGTTAATATCTTCTTGCTGAGCAAGCGCCACTGCTTGTCTTTCTGCTCTACGACATACAGTACGGCATATATGCAGTGCAGCAGCCAGCTCAGATCCACCTGGCAATATAAACTTAGTCAGCTCTGGAGACGCTTCTGAATGTTCGTCAATCCATTCCTCTAGCCGCATTACCAATTGCTCTGTCAGCTTAAAAGGATGATCTGGATGCGCATAAGCGAGATCCGAACCAGCATCAAACAACTCATGCATAATCTCAACGAGTTGCTGTCCGATAAACTTTGTCTCGTCTATACTCTCTGCTTTTGCAGCGGCTAAACCTACAAAGCTGTTTAGCTCGTCAATCGTGCCATACGCCTCTACCTTCATATTCGTTTTAAGTACTCTGCCACCAATTAAGCTGGTCATTCCTTTATCTCCGCCTCGTGTATACAGCTTCATACTTTACCTTTACCTCCTCGTTATAACAATAGGCTCGACAATGTTGTCGAGCCTGTTGCAGCTAGTCGAAGCTATTGCTTCAACTTGTATACAAATTGTCCGATACGTTCGATCGCCTCAGATAAATTAGCTATGCTTGTCGCATAAGAGCATCTTAAGTGACCTTCGCCTCCAAGACCGAATACATCGCCTGGCACTGCAGCAACATTCGCTTCCTCCAGCAGGCGCTGAGCAAACTGCTCACTCGTTAGTCCTGTTGATTTAATAGATGGGAAAGCATAAAATGCTCCTTGTGGCTCATGGCATTCAAGACCAATCTCTCGGAAACCTTGAACGACGACACGACGACGCTGATTATAGGATTCTATCATCCGATCCTTTTCTTCCAGTCCGTTCGTTAACGCTTCAAGTGCAGCATACTGAGCCATCGTCGGTGCGCACATTACCGTATACTGATGTATTTTAAGCATAGCGGCTATAATATCAGGATGCCCACATGCATAGCCAAGTCTCCATCCTGTCATAGCAAACGCTTTTGCAAATCCGCTTACTAGTATTGTACGATCTCTCATACCAGGCATTGCAGCAAAGCTAACATGCTTGGAGCCATAAGTTAGCTCCGCATAAATCTCATCACTAATTACGATCAGATCATTTTCTTCTACTAATTTAGCTATGGGTAGCCAATCCTCATACGTCATAATGCCGCCTGTTGGATTGCTTGGATAGCATAATATTAAAATTTTAGAGCGCGGTGTAATCGCCTTTTGCAGCGATTCTGCCGTCAACTTGAAATTATCTTTAGCAAAGGTTTCAATCCCTACAGAAACACCGCCGCTTAACGTTGTTATCGGCGAATACGATATATAACAAGGCTCTGGAATTAGTATCTCATCACCTGGTGTAATTAACGCTCTTAGTGCAAGATCGATTGCTTCACTGCCGCCGATTGTTACAATAATTTCGTTGTCAGCATTATATTGCACTTGAAAACTAGAATCTAAATAATTGCATATCGCTTCTCTAAGCTCAGGCATGCCTGCATTAGAGGTATATTGAGTTTTACCACGTTCTAAAGATATGACTGCCGCTTCTCGAACATGCCAAGGTGTTACAAAATCAGGCTCACCAACACCTAGCGTAATTACATCCTTGCGAGTGCTAACAAGATCGAAAAATCGACGAATCCCTGATGGTTTAATGTTACGAACCTCTGGATTAAGATAGTCTGACATTGGTCGTGTTCGCACAGGTACGGATGATTGTTGCGATGTTTCGTTTATCATCACGTTTCACCCTTCTTATGGGGACACCATCATCCGATGATCACTTTCATGCTCTTCGAAGATAATGCCATCCTGTTTATATTTTTTAAGAATAAAATATGTTTTAGTCGAAAGCACAGCTTCAATCGTTGACAGCTTATTTGATACAAATGAAGCAACTTCCTTCAAGCTTTTTCCTTCAATTTCAACCTGAAGATCGTAAGCACCAGACATAAGATACAACGATTTTACTTCAGGGTATAAATATATCGATTCAGCAATTCTGTCAAAGCCTCGACCTCGTTCAGGTGTGATTTGCACCTCTATTAAGGCCGTAACCTTTTCATCATGCATTTTACTCCAATTAACAATCGTTGCGTATTTTACGATAACGTTATCCTGCTCTAAGGCGGCAATCGCGTCCTTTACCTCTTCTACGGCTACATCAAGCATCGTAGCCATTAATTCAGGTTTGATTCTGGCGTCTTCCTGCAGAAGCGCTAGCACTTTTAATTGAAAATCAGAAATACCTGTCATGACATTACCCCTTCCCACGTTTTGTGGATTAGCAAACGCTATGTACGTTATTTTACACTGAATAGGTTAATCCTGCAAAGCTAAAAAAGACCCATAGGGGTCTTTTTTAGCTTTGCATACTGCTTTATTAGTATAAGTTGGTAATTTATAGGCATTAATGAAACGATTGTGCGCTTGATTGAACATTGGTTTGTCCGAGTGCACCAGCCTGTATTCCTTGTTGCAGCCATGCTTGTGTTTGCTGAGCAGATTGCGTATGGGATTGAATTTGTTTATCGAGCTCTTTTTTAGGCGCTACGCTTGCCGCTTCATACATATTGTTTTTAGACAAAACGGTAAATAGCTGCCCTTGCATCGTCAATGTGCTGTTAAGCAAATTTGTAAATAGTTGACGCGTCTCTGGACATGATGATTCTGTAGCAGCCGTTGCATATTCACGAACAACGCGTTTCAGATCCGACAAAACTACACATACTAAATCTTTTTCCGTAAGTTGCAATGGATTGTTTGCCATGATGAAAACCTCCAATGGTAATAATTAATTCAGTGGAGCAACAGCTTGATGCTGCTGCAGTGCTTGTAAGAGCGTATTACAGTTTGTTTGATGCATGTTTGTCATTTGCTCTAAGCAGCGCTTTACTTCAGGATGAGTAGAAATCGCTGCCGCAGCTGCAGATGTTTTCATCAGAGAATCTTCATTGGACATTGAATCAATTACATAATCAAGCTCTTTGTTTGTCATTGCCTGCATCGTAAGCCCTCCATACATTTGTGCATTGTACTACCCCTTTAGAATGCACGAAGGATAGTCTGTCTATGCTAACAAAACTTAGGACATAACGCGCGAGAAGCGGAACGTATGTAGTTGGTACGTGAGCATCGGTGCATATGCTTCGGATGTGCGTTTTTCAAAACGCTTAAGCTGAATTCAAGATTCGACGTCGACTAAGCTACAACGCGTTGCATCATCATCAAGCCTGGACGTTTTGAACTTCCTCTTCCAATAAAGGTTCAAAAAGTTCAGGCTTCAGGACCAAGAAGGTTGGATAAAACTAGAGACAGAGGAGCGCAGCGTACGCAATTGGTACGTGAGCACTGGAGGGCTCGGTTGAATTCAAGATTCGATGCCGACTAAGCTACAACGCGTTGCATCGTCATCAAGCCTGGACGTTTTGAACTTCCTCCCTCTTAGAAGATTCCCATGCTTAGGTATCGCTCTCCCGTATCCGGCGCCACACACAGCACTCGCTTACCTTCACCAAGCCGCATGCCGAGCTGCATGGCTGCCCATACGGTTGCACCTGAAGAGGGACCAAGCAGCAATCCTTCCTTCGTTGCAAGCTCACGCATCGTCCGCAGCGCATCTTCATCTGCCACTTGAACAATCTCATCATATATACTCGTATTCAGTATGCTAGGTATAAACCCTGGACTCGTACCAACAAGCTTATGCGGCCCAGGCTGCCCCCCTGACAGCACTGGCGAGCCTTTTGGCTCTACAACAGCAACATGAAGCTTAGGAAGATGTTGCTTTAATACTTCACTCGTTCCAGTAATCGTTCCTCCCGTACCTGCTGATGCGACAAAGCCATCAAGCTGTCCCCCACATTGCTCTAAGATCTCAAGTGCTGTTGTTGTTCGATGAATAGCTGGATTCGCCTCGTTATCAAATTGATTCGGAATAAAGGAGCCTTCTATCAACTTATGAAGCTCTTCCGCCTTTGCAATAGCACCTGTCATTCGTTTAGATGCCTCAGTTAATACCACCTCTGCACCATAAGCTTTAAGAAGCGCAATACGCTCCTTCGTCATATTATCAGGCATCACTAAGATGATGCGATATCCTTTAGCCGCTGCATTCATGGCTAGCCCAATCCCAGTATTGCCACTTGTCGGCTCGATGATCGTTGCACCAGGCTTAAGCTTGCCCTGCCGCTCAGCCTCTGCAATTAAATTATAGGCAGCACGATCTTTCACGCTTCCACTTGGATTCATATATTCAAGCTTTACAATGACCTCAGCACACAGCTTAGGTACAATTCGTTGCAGTATTACACCCGGTGTGTCGCCTACAAGCTCAACGACAGAGTTTACCACTTTAACCATTTTACGCCTCCGACTGCGGTTTTGGTTTTAGCACGGCTCTTGCCTTACTCGCTTCTTCCTCACCATTATAGCGTTGATGCTTAATGTGGAACAAAGGTCGCATAAACACCCAGCCAATGATTGGTGAGCAGCCCACGAGCAGCAACACCCAAACTAGCCCCGCTTCAGTATTAACCCAAAATATATAAATGAAAAACGGAATTAATCCAATAACTCTTCCCATTGTAAGAGCAATTTCTCTAAAAATAATAAGTTCTTCCCGATGCTGAACAGATTCCTTGGTTGCACCAATCATATCAAATACTTTAGACGTAATTGGAATAATATATAGTGGATAAAGCAGCGCAGTACCTATACCGAACATAATCAATGCACGATAATCGATGCTCCAAAAGAAAGGAACGATAACGAGCGTTAAGCAGATAACACCGATAAGCATTGCATGCTTGCGATAGCTTGGCTTCAAAAAACGCCCTACTGCCCAGAAGCTGACTAACGATGTCAAGGATGAGACAAGTGTATAAGTTCCTACCTTAGCCTCGTTATTTGTAGCAATAAAAACAACTAAATTTATTAAAAACAAAAAAACACCTTCACGAATTCCTTGAGCGGTTACACTAGCAAAAACATATCTCCACTGTTTACCTTCTTCTGATTGTTTTATCCATAACTTTAGCGGATACTTCCAGTCGTAGGTTCCTTGGTTCGGCCGCTTCTTAATGAAAAAACTTAATATTCCACAACATCCGAAAATAAGTAAAGAAGCAGTAAAAATCAATGAGTAACCACGTTGACCGACTAGTGAACTAATGAGCAAACCCGAGAGCCAGGGAGCAATAATTCCTGAACCTGCACCGAGGAAGCCTTGTGAGCCATTAAAGCGATCTCTTGTGTCTGGCTCAGTAATCTCGAAATAAATCAAATTGTAGGCAACCCAAAAACATCCAAGTCCAGCACCGCTGATTATACCAAGTAAAAAGGGAAGCTCACTTGCAGATTCCTTAAGCCACAATACGATGCAATAAAAAACGCCTGAGAGCAGGCATCCAGCTCGCAGGCAATTAAGCTTATTTCCCTCTTTAATCCATTTACCGCATACATAGAAGGTTAAACCTCCAATGCTATATTGAGCGAGTGCGAACAATGCTACTGTTAAGTATGAACCACTTGCTTTCCATAAGTATACCGGTATAAACGTACCAGAAAGGGCATTAGCAAAACCGAATGAAACATAAATTGCGAGCAGGAGTAGCGCTTGTCGATCAAGTACCTTTGCCATTCTCAATTGCTCCTAACTTATTGTATTTGTCACAATAAGTTACCCCTCTCATCCAGCGCTCATACCCTAACGGACACTTTTCCATTAATTGCTCATCACTCTTCAGGAGAAAGTGACTCCAGCATTTGTTGGCGATCCTCAAAGCTTACATAGTTGTCTGTACGATAGCAAGATGGACATACATACCAAATTACTTTCATATTGCTTCGAACGATCGGCAAGCCGCTTACTGAAGCGACTTTAGCTTGAAAACCTTCCTTTTCTCCAATCGCTTGTTCACCTATCTCGAGCATATATTCACGACAATTCGTACATTCTGGCATTTCATACTGCTCATTAAGCAAGGCTTGAATCGTGCTATTAGCTGCAATCTCCCGCTTAGAACGAAGGATGCTGCCCTGCTCCTCCTCTTCCCAATCATCTTCTTCACTTCGAAAAGTTTCAAGCTCATCTTCCTCTTCAAACTTCGCGTCAATTTCCAGCGAACGATATCCGCTAATTTCATTTTCACAGTGTGGACAGTACTTTTCAGGTCCAATTTCCTCATCCCAAATAATATTTGATTCACACCATGGACAAACTGTTTGCATTTCCATTATCTTTACTCCTTCTTTTGGCTACATGTTTGCTACATATATAACGCCTAGTACAAAAAATAGGATAGAAATGATCGTTAGCACTTTTGGCAAGTACTTCACAATAACACCTACCTTACCCTTATATTAATATGGTCGCGCCAATGACATACGATAGTGAGATGGAAATGACCATCGCAATAAAACCAATAGCACGGTTATCGTTTTCCAACTCCTTATCAATTTTAAAGATTGGTGTCATAAATTCAAAAAGAAAATATGCAACAATTAAAATAATAAAACCGTATACTCCCCATAGCAGCTGCTCATAAATCGAACTGTTTATCGAAATTGAAAATCTAAAAATATTACAGATGCCGAATATTTTCCCACCAGTTGCCATAGCAACTGCAAGATTTCCTTTTTTTATTTCGTGCCAGCAGCGATACCTTGTTACAAGCTCAAAAATGGATAGAAAGACAATCAACGATAATACTGCAACTGATACGTATACAATTGATGCCAAGTATTCATTTTCCAGCAACCAGTCGATTTCCGGATCCATTCCCTTCCCCTCGCTTCATCTCGACTATTTTAACTCAGCTACTGTAACTCCATTACCACCTTCGCCATAATTACCATTGCGGTACGCCTTAACTAAGCTATGACGTCGCAAATAATCTTGTATACCAGCACGTAAAACACCTGTTCCTTTTCCGTGAATAATGTAAACCTGTCCCATTCCTGCCAAATAAGACTCATCAAGGAAACGATCAACCTCAATAATCGCCTCTTCCAGCGATTCCCCTCTAAGGTCGAGCTCCATGCGCACTGAGTCCTCTTTCGTACGCTTCAGACTTGCTGCTTGCTTCTGCTGCTGAACAGGCTGCTGGGATTTCGCTTGAAGAAGCTCTAAATCATCTAGCTTTACTTTCATCTTCATAATTCCCAGCTGTACCGTTGCCTCATCACCATGCAGCTCAACAACATGCCCTTTGGAATTCAAGCTATACACCTTCACTTCATCGCCAGCACTTATCTTTTGTTTCTTTCCATCGCGTGGTGGTCTAGGCTTCACTTTTAGTTCAGGCTGAGCTTCATCAAGCTTGCGTCTTGCTTCTATAAGCTTATGCTCTTTAATCGATGCCGCTTCATCCATCGCAAGTTTACGCAAATCAGCGATAATTTGCTCTGCTTCCTTACGCGCCTTGTTCACGGCTGCATCCGCATCTTCTTGAGCTTTAGCGAGCAGTTTTTCCTTCTGTTCTTCGAAGCGTTTTAGCTCCTGCTCATGTTTAATACGTTGCTGCTCCATCTCAAGTCGCAACTTTTGTGCAGTTTCTCGGTCAGTCTCAGCAGAGATACGATTTTTTTCAAGTGAGGCAATCATGCTCTCTACTTTCATATCCTCATCACTAACCTCGCCTCTTGCACGATCAATGATAGCAGGGGACAAGCCAAGACGCTCCGCGATAGCAAATGCATTACTACGACCAGGTACTCCTACAAGCAATCGATAGGTAGGACTTAATGTAGCAATGTCAAACTCCATGCTCGCATTAATAACACCTTTACGATTAAAGGCATACGCCTTTAGCTCTGAATAATGCGTCGTGGCTATTACGCGACATTCTTTAGCAAGAATATGCTCTAAGATTGCAATAGCAAGTGCTGAACCTTCGGAAGGGTCTGTACCAGCTCCTAGCTCGTCGAGCAGCACTAAGCTTTTAGAAGACATTTGTTCTAGAATACGAATAATGTTCGTCATATGACTAGAGAAAGTACTCAAACTTTGCTCGATACTCTGTTCATCACCAATATCGGCAAATATCGCATCGAATACACATAATTGACTGCCTTCATCTGCTGGTACGAACAAGCCAGACATCGCCATTAAGCTTAGTAATCCCACTGTTTTTAAGGAAACCGTTTTACCTCCTGTATTAGGTCCAGTAACAATAATGGAATCGAATTGATTACCAAGTTCCAGATCAAGAGGAACTACCTTTTTCGGATCTAAAAGTGGATGACGACCACGTTTTAGTTTAAGGTAACCACGATCATTCATTTTCGGCAAAATCGCTTTTTGTACATGAGCAAGCCGTGCTTTGGCAAATGTAAAATCAATCTGTCCGATAAGCTCCTGATCGTAGAGAAAATCTTCGACACAATCACTGACAAGGGCAGTTAATCGCTGTAAAATTTTCTCGATTTCTTTTACTTCTTGAACGCGAAGCTCTCGGAGGCGATTATTCATCGAAACGATTACTTCAGGTTCGATAAACATCGTTGCACCCGAGCTTGATTGATCGTGGACAATTCCTCCGAAGCTGGATCGATACTCGGATTTCACGGGAATTACGAAGCGATCATTTCTCAATGTAATAATTGATTCCTGCAGCATTTTTTGAACAGAGGAGGATCGTATCATCGACTCCAGCTTTTCACGAATTCGAGCTTCCCCGCCGCGGATTTCTCTACGAATAGTAGCAAGCTCAGCACTTGCAGAATCCATCACTTCGCCTTGCTCATCAATGCATGCTATAATTTCTTCTTCAAGCTCACGATGCTCACTAATATGCTCAGCAAAAGCTAAAAGAGAAGGAACAGAATGTTCTTCATGAACCTGCTCTACAAATCGTTTAACACGTCTAGAAGCTCTTGAAGTTGACGCAACCTCGATTAGCTCAGATGCATTTAATGAAGCATGAATTCGTGCACGATGTAGTGCAGACGATATATTAAAAATGCCGCCGAATGGCGCAGCACCCTTTAAGCGATCCGCAGCATAAGCTTCATCTGTCAGCTGAAGCAACGCTTTTACTTGCTCCAGTTCAGTTTCGGGAGAAAGTGCCTCTGCTCTGTTTTTACCGAGTGATGTAGCCGCATGCTCCTTTAGCTTGTTAATTATTTTTGAATACTCAAGTGTTGTCAATATTTTAGATTCCACGATAACACTCCTTAAACTTTTCATTAGATCGCGATATCGCTTCTCGCACATGAAAAGTATACCAGAAGCATTGCTCGCTTTATTATTATAGCTTAAAGTTTGATTTCTTGTACTATGCGATACATATAATTTTACGTTTTGGCAACACTAAACTTAGATTTTTCGTACAACTACTACAAAGAAATTATGGAGGTAGTCACAATGAGTTTTCTTGGACATGTCGTTCGATTTGTAGTTTCAGCCATCGTGCTAATGCTGGTTGGCTGGATTGTGCCTCAATTTTCTGTCGGTGGCTTTTGGAGTGCATTATTGCTTGCTCTTGTCATCGCTGCACTCGGTTGGATTATTGAAGGCGTATTTGGAAAAAAGGTCACGCCCTTTGGACGTGGTATAGTCGGATTTTTAATAAGTGCGCTAGTCATCTGGATCGCTCAATTTATTATTGGCGGTGTATCAGTTTCCATACTTGGAGCAGTATTAGCTGCACTTGTAATCGGTATTGTCGATCTCTTTATTCCAATTGGCAATCCGTACGAAGCAGCAGACCGTAAAAAGTAAAGCTTTCCCCTTGGTCCTTCATCATTTGGTGAAGGACCTTGCTTTGTTATTAGAAAACCAGTAATTTGTCATTACTTTGTCATAGCTGTATACTGGAAATCATTACATAGTGTGATGTAATGAGATACAATAATACTGATTATAAAAATAAAGGGGTATATGTTATGAAAAAATGGTTATTGCTTGCTCTTGTCACTGCAATGATGAGTGTCCTAATTGCGTGTGGCTCCAATAATGGAAATTCAAAAGTTGAAGCTCCGATTGATGTTTCAGAAGACGAAATCGCTTCTGGCACGCTTGAAATTGTTGCATCAAACTGGGAATTCGATAAGGAATACTATGCTGTTCGCGCTGGTGAAGCGGTTGAGCTAACTATTAATTCCATTGAAGGTGTACACGGTATTGAAATTTTAGACACAGAATACAACAACATTGTAAACGATAAGCCAACAGAAATTACAATAACTGAGCCAGGTACTTACAAGATTCGTTGTTCTATCCCATGTGGACAAGGGCATCGCACGATGGAATCTAAGCTTGTTGTTGTTGGATAATAAAACGCTCCTGTCCATTGACAGGAGCGTTTTTTGTTAGCTTTGCTCTATAAGCTCAATCCACTCATTATACTCCGTTTGAAGTTTGACATATTCACGTTTTAACAGCTCATACTCTTCCTTCAGCAGATTCAATTGATTATTGATCTCTTCAAGCCGTTCTCCGTTCATGGAAGCATTTTGCTGCTCAATTGCTGCTGCTGCCTCTTCTTGAAGTGCCAGCTGCTCCTCATATAAGGCAGCCTGTTGCTCGATTTGCTTCTTATGCAGTTCAAGCTGTGCAAACTCTTCTTCAAGACGGATTACTTCCTCTTGTTGTTCACGTTCTCGCTGCTGTTGCTTATCCAAGCTAGCCGTAAGCTCTTGAATTTGCTCCTGTGCCAGTGCAATTTGATTGGCTGCTAGTCTTTCCTGTGCTGCATTCATTTCTAAATATTGCAGTAGTTCTTCCGTCTTTTCTGCGTCCTTCAGTTGCTTAGCTTGCAGTTGTTCTTTACTCTCATAAACTTGTGACAACTCATTTTGTACAGCTTCAAGTTTTTCCTGAAGTTCATGAATAAGCTGCTGCTCCTGTTCCGCTTGCTGCAGCTCGGCTGACCGATCCGACAACTGCTGCTTTGTCACTTCATATTGATGATTCAGTCGGTCACGCTCTTGCGTAAGCTCTTCGATCTGTCTTTCCTTTTCCTGAAGCATAATCGCTTGCTTATTAAGCTGTTCTAATGCTGATTGCTGTTCTTTAACTTGACGCTCTAGCTCAGCTTGCATATCCATGCTTAGCTCTAATTCACCTTCAAGTTTTTGTTTTTGTGATTGAAGTGCTTCAAGCTGAACAAGCCGCTCCCGCTCCGATAATTGTTGCTGCTGCAATTGCTGCCCCAACTGTTGCTTTAATTTGCCTAATTGGTCTATTCCTGCTTCCTTCTCAAGCAGCTTGGTTTCGAGCTGCTCTGTTTTTTCTTCCAATTCTTGAATAAGCAGCATTGTCAGTTCCTGCTCGTTTTGATGCATGGTTTGCTGCTGTGCGAGCTTTTGCTCTGCTTCTTCTCGAGCCGCTTTTAACTGCTGCTCAATGGCTGCAGCTCGCTCAGCCGTCGTATGCTGTTGCTCTTCTGCTACCTTCTTCATATGTTCAAGCTGCTCTAATTGCTTCTCTGCAGCGTGACGTTCCTTTTCCTGCTGTTCTTGGGCAGCCAATAACTTAAGCCCTTCTTCGATAAGCTGCTCCTCTAAGCTAGCTATCTGTTGTTTGGTCTCTTGCTCTACAGCTTCAGCTGCTCGCAGTTGAGTATGGAGCTGCTCAGCAATGGTCTGCTGCTCCTTAAGCTGCTGACTCAATTGTAACTGCTCTACTTGCAACGAATGTAGCGATTGCTCAGCTTCCATAAGCTCAAGCTCATGCAACTCGGCGACTTCCTTGGATGCAGTTAGCTGCTCACGAAGCTGTTCCAGCTCTGTAGAGTGGCTTTGCTTTAATTGATTACGAACTTCTTCTAATTCTACCGCATGGCTCTGCTTCAGCTGCTCAAGTTCTGATGCATGGCTTTGACGCAGCTGCTCATTGAGCTGTTCCAGTTCGGCTCTATGACCCTGCTGCAATTGTTCTCGTTCTTGCTGTAGTTTTGTTGCGTTTGTTTGTTGCAACTGACTACGCAGTTCATCCAACTCTTTAATATGAATCTGCCTCAACTGATTTCGCGTCAGTTCTAGTTCAGCTGCATGGTTTTCCTTCAGCTGATCTCGTGTCAGTTCTAATTCCAGTTCGTAACTTTCCTGTAACTCATTGCGCACTCGCTCCATCTTGGTTGCGTGGTCTTGCTCTAGTTGGTCACGAAAGTTCTCCATCTCAGTTGCATGGCTCTGCTTCAGTTCCTCACGTGCTTGCTCCAGTTCGGCTGCATGACCCTGCTTCAGCTGCTCACGGACCTGCTCTAGGTCAGTTGTATATCCCTGCTTCAACTGCTCACGAACCTGTTCCAGTTCAGCTCCATAGCTTTGCTTCAGCTGCTCACGAACTACTTCCATCTCAGTAGCATGGCTTTGCTCTAGCTGCTCGCGCGCTTCTTCTAGTTCTGCATATGCACGTGCCGCTTCATTAAGATCAGAGCGAAGTGCTTCTTCTTGTTCCAGTGCAAGCAAAATTTGCTCGTCAGCCTGAGACAAGCGTAATTCAAAACTTTCTTTTTGCTGCTCTAACAATTGCTTTGCTTCACTTACCTGTACATTCAACTGCTCACGTTCGTTTATCCAACGCTGCTTTTCAGATTCAAGCTGTGAATGCAGCTGCTCCGATTGTTCCTTAAGCTGCTCATGTTGCTGCATAAGCGTTTCTTTTTCAACTTGTTGTTCCTGCTGCAACGTCAGTATACGCTCTTCATGCAAAAGTTGAGCTTCAACAAGCTGCTCTTCACTTTGCTGTAGCTGTTCCTTTAACGTGCCAACTGCCTCATCATATTGCTGCTGAAGTTTACTTTTTTCATCATTTAGCTTTTCAAATTCAGTTTTTTGCTTAGCGATTTCCGTTTCAAATTTACTTTTTTGGGTTACTAATGCAATACGTTTTTCTTCATCGTATTGTTTATGCATTTCAGCAAGCGCAGTTTCATGCTCTTCTTTGAGTTCTGCAATTGCAGCTTCCAAGGAGGCCTGCAATTGCTCTGACTTTTCTATGACTAATTGAAGCTGCTCTGCATGAGAGTTCTCAAGCTGATTACGCTGAACGTTAAATTCCTCTTCCAGCTTTTCCTTATCAGTTGCAAACTGTAAACGTTCCTTATCGAATACTGCCTCTAAAGTAAGTCGCTCCTGTTCAAGCTGCTGCTTATGGAGCTCTTTCAAATGATCAAGCTCTTGTGCTGCTGACTGCCTATAGATCTCATATTGATCATTAAGCTCTTGCCATTTGATCTTTTCATTCTCTAGCTGCTTCTCAGTAAGATGAAGCCTTGCTTCCTCCGCTTGTAAACGGCTATTCTCTCTTCTTAATCGAAATACTTCTTCTGTTATTTGAACAGCGGCAAGCACCGCTAGTTTATGTGTATCCAGAACGGGAAAGTTTTTAGCTAATTTATGCATGATTTCATCAATCGAAGTAGCGATTGATTTCATGTATTCAACGCTTGAATGTCCTTTTAGTTTATATTGGCTGCCAAATATATCAACATGTACGATGATTTGTTCTGTGTCCACGCTAGTACCCCCATTCCATCTAGTCCATTGCTATGTTAACGGCAAAAAACCGCATCTTAAGCTCACTAGGAACTTATTCGATGCGGCTTCTATAGTTTCCTGCCTATTTGCGCAATTCTGCTGCAAAAGATTGTTCTAACGCTTTTACAACAGTGTCATGCAGTTCAGTAACCTCTTCATCTGTTAGAGTGCGCTCCTTATGACGGTAAACAAGGGAGATTGCAACGCTCTTCTTGCCTGCTCCCAGGCGCTCTCCAGTAAATACATCGAACACTTGAACCGATTCTAGCAGTTCGCCTGCAGTGCTCTTAATTGCTGCAAGCATATCCCCTACCTGTACAGCCGATTCAACAACTACCGCAATATCTCGAGTAATAGCTGGATAGCGTGGAAGTGCCTTATAGACGATATCACTGCTTGCCAGCTCATATAGTCGTGCTAGCTCAAACTCTACTACAAACGTATCATCAAGATCAGATTGAAGCTGTAGCTCTGGATGAAGCTGACCAACATAACCAATCACTTGTTTTCCATGATCATCATTCAGTACTATAGCAGCTGTCCGTCCTGGATGGAATTGAGATGGCTGAGCAGCTTCAAAGCTAATATGATCACTTACTCCTAGAGCAGCGGCAATCGTCTCAACAATTCCTTTAGCATCATAAAAATCGTAGTCCACCGCTTTACTCAACCAGCCCGCTTCAACTCGTTGACCTGTTAGCAAAGCTGCAAAGCGATGCTTCTCTTCTGGCAACTTCGTTAGATTAGCCTCTTCTGTATGGAACACAGATCCGATCTCAAACAAAGCTAAGGAATCATTTTTTCGATTGCGGTTATAAGTTGCAATATCGATCAATTGTGCAATTAAGTTCGTACGAAGCACACTGCGCTCCTCGCTCATTGGCATTAGCAGCTTCACCGCATTGGAGTTAGGAACAAGGTCAGGAAATAACGTCGTATGTTTAGGGCTCGTAAATGAATAGCTGATCACTTCAAGCATACCAGAATCCGACAGACGCTTACGCAGCTCGCGACGTATGCTTTGAGGCTTTGTTAATGCTCCCGGAATAACTTCGCCATGAATTGGCGTAGTTGGAATATTGTCATAACCATATATACGAGCAACTTCCTCAATAACATCTACGTCAAGCGTAATATCGCCGCGACGTGTTGGAGCTTCAACTACGTATTGTTCATTATCATTCACTTCATATGCAAAGCCCAATCGAGCAAAGATCGCTCTCACTTCAAGCCCAGAAAGTGAAGTACCTAGTACGCGATTAATTTTCTCCAAGGACACATTAACTCGTTTTGGCAAGCTATCTTGAACGATCTCTTGAACAACGCCTTCCAGTACAAGCCCTTCACCAAGCTCAGCGATCAATGCTGCTGCGCGGTCTAGTGCAGGAATGACGCGCCCTGGATCAACTTCCTTTTCAAAGCGTAGACTTGATTCTGAACGAAGACCAAGCTCACGGGATGTTTTGCGAACGGCTCCACCCGCAAAGCGAGCAGATTCTAGAATAATATTAACCGTTGAGTCAGTTACCTCTGTACTAGCGCCTCCCATAACCCCTGCAAGCGCAATTGGAGCAGTTCCATCGGCGATAACAAGCATATGCGGCTCAAGCTTGCGCTCTTGATCATCAAGAGTAACGAGAACTTCACCAGCTGTAGCTGAACGAACAACAATGCTGCCGCTTGGAATTTTATCTGCATCAAAAGCATGCAGAGGCTGACCATATTCTAACATCACGAAATTCGTCACATCGACAATGTTGTTAATCGGACGAATGCCCGCTGCAATCAATCTGTTTTGCAGCCATAGTGGTGAAGGCGCAACTTTTACCTCTTGAATGTAACGCGCTGAATAATGACTGCACAGCTCTTTATTGTCGATCGTTACGTTCACGTAGTCACTTGCTTGTTCTCTCGTATCGGCAATTTGCACTTGTGGAAGCTTTACTTCACGTCCCGTTAATGCAGCTGTCTCATAAGCAACACCAAGCATACTTAAAGCATCAGAACGGTTAGGGGTAAGATCAAGCTCCAGTACGTAATCATCTAGATCAAGCACTTGTTCAATTGGAGTGCCTAATGCAAGGGTAGATGGCAATACAAGAATACCTTCCTGTTGCTCCTTAGGTAAAAGCTTGTCATTCATACCTAATTCTTTAGCTGAACATATCATTCCTTGTGATTCTACACCGCGAAGTTTTGCTCGCTTAATTTTGAAATCACCAGGGAGTTTTGCACCGACTACTGCTACAGGCACATGCTGCCCAGCATCGACATTAGCTGCACCGCACACGATTTGCAGCTCTTCACCACTACCGACATCAACCTTACATACATTCAGCTTATCTGCGTCTGGATGCTTTTGTTTTTCCTTCACATATCCAACGACAACACCAGAAATACCTTTATTTCTATTTTCTACGATATCAATTTCAATACCGCCTCTTGTCATTTTCTCAGCCAGCTCAGCAGCTGTTATACCGGTAAGATCAACGTATTGCTCTAGCCATTTATATGAAACCTTCATTGATTATCTTCCCTTCTTATCACTTTGGTATGTTTTTCTCTCATTCACATCCGTGCAAATTGAGATAGGAATCGCGTATCATTTGTATAGAAATGACGAATATCGTCAATGCCGTATTTTAACAACGCAATACGCTCAATTCCCATACCGAAAGCAAAGCCTGATACTTCTTCCGGATCGTAGCCACCCATTTCAAGCACTCGAGGGTGTACCATTCCACAGCCCAAAATCTCAAGCCAGCCCGTACCTTTACACATACGGCAACCAGAGCCTCCACATTGAGCACATGTCACGTCTACCTCTGCACTTGGCTCCGTGAATGGGAAAAAGCTTGGACGAAGGCGGATTTGCGACTGTTCGCCGAACATTTGCTGTGCAAATTGTAAAAGCGTGCCCTTCAAGTCACTCATACGAATGTTCTTGCCGACAACTAAACCTTCTACTTGGTTGAACTGGAAGGAATGCGTCGCATCGTCATCGTCACGACGGTATACTTTACCCGGACAGATCACTCGAACCGGTGTTTCACCGCGATGAGCTTGCATTGTGCGCACTTGCACTGGTGAAGTTTGCGTACGCATTAAAATTTCCTCTGTAATGTAGAACGTATCCTGCATATCACGTGCTGGATGATCTTTAGGCAAATTCAACGCTTCAAAATTATAATAATCAGTTTCTACCTCTGGTCCCTCAGCAACGGAATATCCTAGACCAATGAAGATGTCCTCGATTTCTTGTGCGACCTTATTCAATGGATGCACAGCACCAGTAGGCAGCTGGCGGCCTTGCAAAGTAACGTCAATCGTTTCTTCACGAAGACGACGGTTCGTCTCAGCTTCCTGAATTTCCTTTTGCTTACTTTCAATAACCTGCTCAATCGCTGCGCGTACATCGTTAGCCACTTGACCAATGATTGGACGCTCTTCGGCGCTTAAGCCACCCATTCCACGCAGTACTTCAGTTAGTTCACCTTTTTTACCTAAATACTTAACGCGCAGTTCCTGAAGCGAGCTTGCAAGATCAATGTTTTCCAGCGCGGCAAGCGCTTCGTTACGTAATGCTTCTAATTTTTCTTTCATGCTAATCCCTCCATTTTGCTATACCAATATACAAAAAAAGGCTCTTCCTCCCCGAAGGGACGGAAGAACCGTGGTACCACCCTAATTTAGACAGCAAAAGCTATCTCTTAGATCTCTGTATCGTAGAGTTACGTGAGCTCTAATGTTCTGTTCTTAGCCAGAAGGTTCAAGCACATGCTCCAGAGTGAATTTCCGCAGACATTGACTATCGAACAGCTTTCAATCAGTGGCTGCTCGTCCCTGTATAGTTTGTTTACGTACTTATCTCTTTCAACGCATTATCGATATGTCGAGTTTTTGAATCTGACTATTATTATATGCAAAAGAACATTTTAGCGCAACTACGGAATATAGTTAATCTCATACGGAATGTAGAAACTAATTTTTGAATGTAAAGGTGAACTGCCGCTGCTGTCCACTTTCGAATATTATATCTACAGTGGCACGCCACGTCGTTGGGTATGGTAGCTTCAATTCCTCTAATCCAAATCGTCGTTCGTTAAAGCCTGGGAACTCAATATTGTCATCCGTTGTTATCGGCTGCAGCGTAAAGTCACGCGCTGACGTTCTTGGCTTATCGTTAGCATAAATCGAGAGCTGAACATTTGCGATCTCCCCTTCTTCCTGCAGCGTCCATAAGCTTAAACTAAATGTATTCGGTCCAGGCGCGTTTGGTGTAAGCTTCACCGTATAATGAAGCTCATCTCCCATTTGATGATAATTCAAAGAATTTACTGCATTAGGTGTCGGGCTTAGCGAGCTTATAAGGGCTGCCAAAGCAATGACAATCATTAATGTAATAAATTCTGTTTTCAACACACTCGGCTTACCGCCTGAAGCATTTCTTTTTATAAAGGTTTTTGCTTTATATCCAAGCCATATTGCAAGCAGCACGGCTGCAACCTTAACGAGTAACAGCTGACCCCAGCTTGTATAAAGCAAGTAACTTATACTTGGCACGATCGTAGCCGTTAATGCCAGTCCGCTAACGCTTGCGAGTGCTATTGTCAACCACAGCAGCTTCGTGAACTGTTCAAGAAAGGCTCTTGCATGCTCGCCCCCATCCTTCCAATTGACGAGAAAATAGATGACTCCCCCGATCCAGATCGAGATCGTTACGAGATGAACAAAATCAAATAAGATGATTAAGCTGCTTGTTGATGCATGTCCATTCATACTTTCTGCTAGCAATAACAATGCGACTATGATGAGCCTTGCAGTCGGTAATTTTTGGACAAATAAGTAAAGCACGCTTAACGGCAATAGCAAAAGCCACGTGCGACCAGTAGAGCCTTCAACAAGCAGTGAAATTAGCTGCTCTCCTCCGCCAAAGGATTGTGACCATTGAATAAGCTGAGCGAATAAAGCCACTATTATCGCTATCACCAGACTTCTGCTAAAGGTCTGGCCGATACGCCGCTGCCAATCGATTCTCGAATCGCTAACAACTGAACGAACAAAGCTATCGACTAATATTAATCCGCTTAAACAAATGAGCAATCCGTACACAATCAATTTTGTAATATACACGATGCTTTCCAATTTGACACTCCCTTTTAATTTATGTGTTGAACTTCCTCTTCACATAGGGGTTCAAAAAGTTCAGGCTTCAGGACCAAGAAGATGAAGCAATACTAGAAAGCGAGTAGCGCAGCGTACGTTTTTGGTACGTGAGCAACGGAGCTTTCGGTAGTGCTTCATATTCAACGTCGATTAAGCTACAAGGAGTTACATCGTCATCAAGCCTGGACTTTTTGAACTTCCCCTTCCAATATAGGTTCAAAAAGTTCAGCTTTCAGCACCAAGAAGCTTGAATGAAGCTAGAGCTTGAGAAGCGCAGCGTACGCAGTAGGTACGTGAGCATCAAAAAGCTCGGTTGAATTCAAGATTCGATGTCGAATAACCCCTCATTATTACTTCGTGATCAAAGTTGGACTTTTTGAACTTCCCCTTCACATATTCTTGAATTACTGTATGATAATGCTAGTGCAATCTACGCACTAGGTGCAAATGTGTATCTTTCTTCTGTAGTCGTACATCCTAATTGAAAGATGCGACAAACGATAAAAGGAGCTGAATACGTTGGGTAGACAAACGAGCACTATAGTTGAGCAATCATTACGTGTACTAATGGAAAACAATTCTATCTTACCACAACTTGCAGGCAACAGACGAGAGCAAGTATTTCAATCGCTAGGAGCGATATTATCCACACCGAATAAAACCCATAAAGCATTTCTTCGCATTACGCTTGACAGTGGAGAAGTTGTCAGAATTCCTGCCTATCGAATTCAGCATAATGATGCATTAGGACCTTACAAAGGTGGCATTCGCTTTCATGAATCGGTAAATGAGGATGAGGTCACGAATCTTGCTGCGCTGATGACTCTTAAAAATGCGCTGCATGATGTTCCGTTCGGAGGAGGAAAAGGTGGAGTATGCATTAATCCGAGACAATATTCCGAGCGGGAGCTGTACATGATCTGTAAAAAATATGTTCAATACTTCACCGGCATTCTTGGTCCAGATAAAGATATTCCAGCTCCCGATATGGGAACAGGTGAACGTGAGATGGATTGGATGACGGCTGAATACAAAAGCGTTCATCCCGGTCAGCCTTATCTTGGTTGCTTTACCGGTAAAAGTATTGCATTCGGAGGCTCACTTGGCCGAAAAGAAGCAACAGGAAGAGGCGTTTATTTCGTATTTAAATATTTACTGAATCATTATGTAAACAAACACTTATCTCTACTTGATGCATATCATAATCCATACGTTACTACTGCTAAACGCTATATCAATCGACCACTCACAATTGCCATTCAAGGTTTCGGCAATGTAGGTTCTGTCATCGCCTCGGAGGCCTTCAAGGATCTTGAGGCAGGGCATAAGGTCGTTGCTGTCAGTGATCGTAACGTCACTCTGTATAACGAACAAGGCCTGCCAATTGATAAGCTATTCGTTTTCAGCCAATCTCATCAAGGTGAATTGCCTACTAATGAGCAGCAGCTTCAAACAGCTGGTGTGCAAGCAGAAATACTTGATCGTGAAGCTGTGCTGTACGCGGACGTAGATACGTTGTTTTTAGCAGCATTAGAGGAACAAATTCATCAACATAACGTCGCTAACGTAAAAGCTGGCATCATCGTTGAAGGTGCAAACGCACCGATTACTGGAGAGGCAGATGAAGCTCTTGCACAACGTAATGCGATCGTAATCCCAGACATATTGGCCAATGCAGGCGGAGTTATCGTATCTTATTTTGAATGGCTGCAGGGCAAAGACACTCGGTTTTTCAGTGAAGAGCATGTCTATGAGCTCCTCTACGAAAAAATGCAGACAACGCTCGATCAAGTGCTTCCACTATACTTTGAACAGCCTCAGCAGCTGCGGCAATGCTGCTTTAACCATGCTGTTATGAGATTGTCCAACATACTGTATCGTCAAGGGAAGTTATATTGATCAATAAATAAAAAGAAGGATAGTTCATTAATGAACTATCCTTCTCCTACCTAACTGAAAAGCCTATTTATTAGCCATTTCAGGTGTTGTCAATTGATCGTAAAAGTCTACGCACTGATCTTTTTTATCAGAATTGCGCAAAGCCATTGCTGAACGCGGATGTTCGTCTAGAACACCAGTGATCATGTAAGGAATGATGTAACCCCATTCCACTTCCTCACGCATAGGAATCATATACTTCTCAATCATATCAAGTACTGGTCGAACATTGTACTTTGTATTTTGCAGTTCTGTTACAAGCAGCTCCGTATTGCAGTTTCCTGCAGCGCGTCCCATACCGTATACAGAGGAATCAAGCAGCTCTACACCTTTGCCAGCCGCAAGCAGTGTGTTGGCAAAAGCAAGCTGAAGATTGTTATGTGCGTGAACGCCAAGACGTTTATTAGGCAAATGCTCTTGGAACTTATCTACAAGATAGCTCATATCCGTTGGTTTTAAGCTGCCGTATGAATCAACAATGTATACAAAATCTACAACACTTTCATTAATTAGCTTAAAAGCCTCAACAAGCTGGTTCTCCAGCACGTTCGAAAGTGCCATAATGTTAATCGTTGTTTCGTAGCCACGATCATGGAATATTTGAACAAGTTCAAGAGCCTTGTCCACATCCTGTATGTAGCATGCAACGCGAATTAGATCTATCATGCTCTCGCTGCGCGGCAAAATATCATTCTCATCTACTCGGCCAATATCAACAAGTGCAGACAGCTTCGTATGACCTTTACTCGGAATTACTTTACGTAGAAAGTCATCGTCTAAAAAGCGCCAAGGACCTGCAGAATCTGCTCCTTTCAGAAGCTTAGGAGAGTTTTTATAGCCAATTTCCATATAGTCCACGCCAGCTTCATTCAAGCTATTATACAAATGTTGAACGAATTCAACGCTGAAATCCCAATTATTTACAAGACCACCATCACGAATCGTACAATCAACAATCTTACAATGTGTCGTTTTGGACTGCATATCTGTTACTCCTTCTACTCTGAACGTCAGTTCTGTTTTCTTATCATCATACTTGATATTATATAATAACGCAAAATAAAAATAATTGTGCACATCTAAAGTATTGATTCGTATATCTTATTAGTAGAGCCGTTTCATTTACAAACCGGATCAAAACCCTTAGAATAAACGTATATGCGCTTAATTTTTCGCAAGAAAAAGCGGGGGAACCAAACGTCTCAAGGGGTGAATCCGGTCTGCCAACATATATGGATTCAAAAAGTTTCGTGATCAAAGGGAGACTTTTTGAACATCATTTATAAGGTGGAACGGTAGGGCCTACTCTCTAGCCCGAACCCGACAGCTAACCTCGTCAGCGTGAAAGGAGAGATGTTCAATGTCTATTTGTCCATCGAATGATTTTCAAAATGTTCAATCTGAAGCCGTTGTGCTTCATATCCAGCGGATCGAAGTATTTGTTATTCCTGCACTAGCTGTCGATGCGAATGGTTATCGCGTATGCTTACGGATATCAAGCAATCGTGGCTATGGCTGGAGTGAAATTTTTATCGATGATTCTGATATCGGCTTTGATCTCCAGGATTGGGAGCATCAACTTACCCCTTTTGTCGGTCCCTCCACGATCTTTAACCTTACTGAGCTAATCTCTAATACGTTGAAGCAATATCTAACCTACGATCAGCGGGCCATCTATTTGTTCACTAATGCTTTACATCAACTTAACTTTTTACCTGATGGTCATCATCAAGCGGAGGTCGATGAAGAATTAATACTTCGAAGACGCGCAGTATCTTATCTAAGCTTGTATTGAACAAAATCCCCTTACAAATGAGCTTGTCGTGTATTGAAACACGCCGCTAAATGTAAGGGGATTTTTCAATTAACGTACATACGCTCGTTTGATGCTAATGTAACTAATTCAAAGCTACGAGCCAACCGAATGGATCTTCTACTTTACCTTTTTGAATGCCAGTAATCGTATCGTAAATTTTTGCTGAAAGCTCGCCAGTTTTACCTTCATTAATGACAAACTTCTCATTATGATAGCTTAACTCACCAATAGGAGAAATTACGGCAGCTGTACCCGTTCCGAATGCTTCCTCCAGATTTCCACTGTGATGCGCTTCAATCAGTTCATCAATGGAAATACGACGCTCTTCCACAGGTACTCCCCAATGCTTAAGCAAAGTTATAACGGAATTGCGCGTAATACCGTCCAAAATACTACCGTTCAGCATCGGTGTAATTACTTTTCCATTTAATTTGAAGAATACGTTCATGCTACCAACTTCCTCAATGTACTTACGATGTACACCGTCAAGCCATAAGACTTGAGAATAGCCGCGCTCCTTCGCTTCTTCTTGTGCATTAAGACCCGCAGCATAGTTACCCGCTGTTTTCGCTTCACCTACGCCGCCTGCAACAGCACGTACAAAGTGAGATTCCACGTGGATTTTAACCGGGTTAACGCCTTCTTCGTAATAAGCGCCTACAGGAGACATAATGATCATAAACATATAGTTAAGCGAAGGATTAACTCCAAGCGCCGGTTCAGTTGCAATGATAAACGGGCGAATGTACAAGCTCGTTCCTTCTGCCGCTGGAACCCAGTCACGATCCACGTTCAAAAGCTCCATAAGGCCTTCGTAAGCGAGTTCCTCATCAATATGCGGAATGCTTAAGCGGGCGTTAGATTTGTTCAAACGTTCAAAGTTCTTTTTAGGACGGAAAAGCTTAATACCGTCATCTGTACGATATGCTTTCATTCCTTCAAAAACCGTTTGCCCATAGTGAAATACTTTCGCAGCTGGATCAAGTGAAATATTCTGGTAAGGAATAACACGACCAGAATGCCAGCCTTTTCCTTCTGTATATTCAAGAATAAACATATGATCCGTATAATATTGGCCGAAACCTAATTTATTCTCGTCCGGCTTTTGCTTTAGCTCGGTTGCCTGCTCAATTATAATGTTCTGTGCCATAATTGCTAACTCTCCTTAACGATTAATATTGTTAATTGAATGATACCATGGTTTGACGTATATTTATAATATCTATTAGATTAGATTGACATACCTTTTAAGTATGGGAATTTCGAAGGGAAGCGTTCACATGGATATGCGACAGCTGAAATATTTTTTAATGATTGCACGCGAAGGACAAATTACCCGAGCCGCGAAGCTGTTAAATATGGAGCAGCCACCATTAAGCCGTCAGCTCAAGCAGATGGAGGACGAGCTGGGCGTTAAGCTGTTCGATCGACATGGAAAAGGTCTGACACTAACCGATGCCGGCATGCATCTGAAGCAACGTGCCGAATCATTATATTCTCAATTTAATGAAACGGTTGAGGAAATGAAAGAGCTTGAACAAGGGGTCCGGGGTGTACTGTCTATTGGCGCTGTTTTCTCTTGCAGCTCACTGTTACCACGACCAATTGAACAATATCGAAAAAAGTACCCGCAAGTTAGCTATAAAATTTTAGAAGGCGATCATTATTATCTCGGAGAGCAGCTTGAAAAGCATGCCATTGATCTTGTCTTTGCTAGACTGCCTTTCGAAGCACTGACCGACCCTAAACAGCTGATTATCATGCCCCTCCCTTCCGATCCGTTCGTTGTTATTGTACCGACAAGCTGGACACAGTTTGAACATAAATCGAGCTTTCAGTTGGAAGAGCTCGCTCATTATCCGCTGCTAACGCTCAAAACAGACCAAACAACTCATATGCATGAACAAGTATTAGCGGCCTGTCATCGATACGGCGTTAAACCAAACATTGTATGCGAGTGTTCCTCTGTTGCTATTACGATTGCACTCATTGCTGATGGGCTAGGTATATCGCTGCTTCCCCGCTCCGTTATGAGCTCTTTTATGGACCCTCGTGTAAAGATAATTCCATTATCTCATGAAACGCTGCAATCGGATATTGGAATTGTCTGGCTCAAGGATCATTATGTTCCGAAGCGTGCACAGTTCTTTATTGAAGCGGTAAAAGAAGTTTATGCTATAGATTCCGATCAATAAGGGAATTTTATAGCATCGTGAGAATGATCACCTCCCTCCCCTCATAAAATGAGTAGATGAAAATGAATGAGAAGGGAGGAAAAGTATGATAGGTGCATTGTCGAGCTTATCGTCATCTGAGTTTCAAGTATATGTTGTTTCGATTAGCTCGATTAAACGTTATGTAATGCTTGATGTGATCGGTGGTTTCGCCTTTTTTCTTCTTGGGCGAATCGCGTTTAATAGTGACTTGCTATGTATTGCCTGTAATATCGTCGCTTCGCAAATGCTCAACTATGTTGTTCCTGCTGCATCAGCTTAAGCGTGCTGGACTCCTGGATTGCAGCACTCCGTAAATGGTGCGGTTTCTATTGCTGTTGTACCCAGATTCAGCGCTCCGTAAATGGTGCGGTTTCTATTGCTGTTGTACCCAGATTTCTCCGAGTGTAAAGAAACGGTAGGAATCTGGGTACAAAGGCAACCGCTTCGCTTTTCCACCTACACCATTTACTCCGCTGGAGTAAAAACTTTATTTTAACTCTTTAATGACGCTATATACCAAAAAAAAGGGCTGGGAAAAACCTAACTCCAAGAGGAAAGTCCCGAACACTTTACCAATGTAAAGTGTTCGGGACTTAAATTCAACTGGAAAAACGATAATTTCCATCGAACAGGAACAAGTTGAAGTTCTGACGGAACTGAGCGACGTTAATTAACCAAAAACCCGCCTTCCATAAATGTAACGGAACTCACAGGCGTTATTGATGCAATTTCTGCGTTTTTCGCCTCGAATTGACCTCATAGCGGCGCTGAGTTCCGTTACATTTTTTTTGAGTGCCTTTACATGGGAATAGTCGAGTAGGTGGGGCCTCTCCTTTCGAGGATTGTGCCCCTTGCCCCTCACAGATCCGTACGTGCGCAATT
>Ga0160467_100354_pt1 | contig 48296 bp, 63 predicted proteins | sample HID1972I_E11MG_FD_108221 | JGI IMG/M metagenome (GOLD analysis project Ga0160467, IMG submission 108221) | Enriched pill bug-associated microbial communities from UW Madison campus, WI, USA - HID1972I_E11 MG | ecosystem: Host-associated > Arthropoda: Insects > Digestive system > Unclassified ... | reverse complement strand
TCAATGCGAGAATCGCTTGAAAAAATCTTCTATTTCGCTTTTTATCAACGATCCAACGGGGTTGAATCGTTGATGGCAGTTCTTACTCGTTGTTCAGTTTTCAAGGAACAATGTCGTTCTCATTCGTTTTAACTTCTTACGACTCGAACGTTTTGTTTTTGTGTGTCTCTCACGATCTCTCGCGGCGACAAGAAATAATATACCACAGGGGCCGCTTATTATGCAACCCCCTTTTTAAACTTTTTTTATTTCTTTTTATCTAGTACCCCAAACCGCTGGATATTACAGCTTTTGTTTATGCTTTAGATTACTTTAATGTTCGAACATTCAGCGCATATTTAGATAACTGCTTTGGAGTTGCAATACGTGCATACATCCTAAAGATAATTTTATAACGTTTAGCAATCGATTTTCGGATTTCACCGTCTAGCCTATTATCACCTAAATCAAGAAGCATCTCATCAAGCTCCTTGCGAAGTACATAATCTAATTCTTTACACTCTCTATCGTTAAACAACATTCCGAGCATGAATGGGCTCCTCCTTCAATATCGTTAAGCAATTAAAGCATCAAAAAAAGACGATGCTTATCATCGTCTTATTGTTATGGTCAATATTGATCTTCTTTTATACCTTGAAGGAGCTTAATTTATAGAGTGCTTAATTTATTGTTGATGCTAACCACATTGTAAATGTGCTTTCGATAACCGAAGCGATAAGCAACACAATCGTTGCGTACAGCGCAATAACTCCGCATCGTTTTAACGTTTCTTTATAAGAGGCGCCGATAAGATCGAGCTTATTATGATTCGTTAATAACGCCCACATCGTACTGAATAGCAGCTTTCCTAACCGTAATCCATAAGCAGCGACAATAATTAACGCTGGAATTTCCAAGATACCATGGGGAAGCAGTGTCTTAAAGATCATATCAAATAAAGAGATGTTCATCTGTCCGTCAACAGCCAGCTTCAATAGATAACCTATAAGCAACCCATTGATCGCAAGAAAGAATACTGGGAAAATTCCGAAAAACGCCCCAAGAAAAATTACCATGACAGATTTAATCGCATTGTTAAAGAATATAAAGATCATCATAGACAGCGTTGGATTGCTGCTTTGGTCTAATTGATTCACTAATTGCTTCATAGCGATCATCTGATTATCTAAAAATAATGTAAACTTTTCGTTTGACATCCCTACATAAATGCTAATCGAGAAAATAATGAATGCCATCACGATATATTGAGTTGTTCCCTTTAAATCAAGCCACACATTACGCATTTTAAACATTTTGTCCACCTCACCAATAAAACATAGAATAACTTTTTAGTACGAGCATAGATTGTACTATTAGTATCTGACAAGCCAGGGATAGTAAATTTCACGGTCAAAAGAGAGGAGAATTAAAACCATGAATTCTTTTTTTGTGTTATCTGCCAGCAAAATAAAAAAGTACTTCTTCTTGACGATTGCGCTCGTATTTGCAGTCGGTGTTATCTACACTGAACGAGACAACATTACTGTATTTGCACCACAGCAACCACTTGCTATTTACAATGTACCTACTGATCGCAATGTTTTAGCACTCACATTCGATATTAGCTGGGGCGATAAGCGACTTGAACCAATCTTAGAAGTTCTTAAAGAAAAAAATATTACTTCAGCAACATTCTTTGTATCTTCTGTATGGAGTCAGCAACATCCTGAGCTCGTTAAAAAAATCCAGGATGCAGGATATGAGATTGGAAGCCACGGCCACAAGCATGATAACTACTCGACATTGACAGACGATGAAATTCGCAGTCAAATCACTACGGCACATAGTATTATATCAGAGGTTACAGGTACAAGTCCTAATTTAATTCGTTTACCGAATGGTGATTTTGACAAACGTGTCTTAAAAATCGCAGGCGAGCTTCAGTATCAAGTCATTCAATGGGATACTGATTCTATGGACTGGCTAAGCTTAGGTACAGAGAAAATCGCAGATCGTGTCATTTCCCGTGCACATCCTGGAGACATCATTCTTATGCATGCGAGTGATTCAGCTAAGCAAACGCATCTAGCCCTACCTATTATCATCGATCAACTGCGCGACAAAGGTTTTGATTTTGTATCTGTATCTGAATTGCTGACACAAACAGAAACGCAAGGCCAATCCGTTACAAGCTCGTAAGTCACTAAATATTAGTAAACTTGCAAGCATAACATCATTTGCCTTGCGCCTAATAAATATAATCGATTATACAGCTGTTTTTGCTGGAACTCCAGTAGAAGCGGCTGTTTGATTAGCTGTAAGCTTCGCCATCTGATGGTTTTGATACATATTGCAGGCAAATAACGGAAGCATCATAAAGATGATCGTACCTACACTGTTTTCACCTTGAATAGCTGGATAAGCTTCAATTGAAGTAACGACAAACATAAGAAACATTGTTGGAATAAAAGCCGAACGATTTGTCTGCTTTACCTTGAACCAAGCGACTCCAAGCGATAGCAAGAACAAGCAAAGCGGCAGTACCCAAAAGAACCAATTATTCAATCTTCCATCGTACAATACGTAGCCAAGCAAGAAAACAGCAAAAATTGTTGTATAGCCCTGCAATGCATTCCATAAATACTTTTTACGAAATACACTAAGCGCAATATAGTTTAGCGTTAAATAAGCGAAGAAGCACATTTGACTGAATGCTCCAATGACCGTGCCAGCAAGAAACATCATTAACAGGTTAAAGCCTGTTGCCTTTATACCGAGAAAACCGAATTCCTGATCCGTCAGAAGCATAGATAATCCCAAAACCATACTTATTCCGGCACCGATTGCCATCGTACTCCAAAATAAAAAGAACCATTTTCTAAGTGTCACTGCCTAAATTCCTCCTGATTTATTAATTTCATTGATAATGTATACGCTTTAGTGCATGTTCAAAGAGTCTAGCTTTTAGCACCGAAGCATACGCTCCCGTTGTGCGTTTTTTCAAAACGCTTGAACAACCTCTTTTACTGTATTTTACCACGTTCACACAAAAATGCTAACAAGCAGTATGATAAAACAGCAAACATTGTGCATGCTATAAGTACGAGTCATCTTACGTAGGGGGTTTTTACATCATGCGACAGTTTATAGCTTTGTCTATACTCATAGCCTCCATAACCTTTATAACAAGCTGCAGCTCTGGAGGTGGCGGTGGCGGCGGTGAATCATCTGGAATGACGTACAAGGATATGAAATCCATGGTGATCGATATTCTTAAAACGGAGGATGCACAAAAAGCATTACAGGAATCAGCGAGTGCTCAATCTGGCTATACCGCACAGAGCTCTACGATGCTTAATGTACAAGATCAAGAATCGATTCGACTAGCAGTTAAGGATGTTATACTGTCACCTGAATATGATCAAGTATTAAGATCATTAATGACAGATACCCGCTTCGCTGGTGAATTTTCTAAAGCGGTAAATGAGATGAATAAGGATCTCCACGTCGAGCTTATAAAGGATCCCCAATATCAAGAAGGGCTTGTAGCAGCATTTGGATCTGAGGATTTGCAAAAAGTAATCTTAAAAGTTGTAAAAGGACCGGAATATCGCAAAGAATTAATGACTTTAATGCAGGAATCCTTAAAGAATCCAATCTTTCGCTTGCAGTTGCTTGATCTTATGAAGCAAGCAGTAGCAGATGAGCTCGCCGTCGAACCTCAATCCAAAGGCGGAGGTAAAAGCGAAGAAAAAGGGAGCACCAATACAGGCTCAGAAGAATCGCAAGATTCAGAATCGTCAAAAGATAAAGCTGGCGGTGAGTCTGAAAAAGAATCATAACTGAAAAGCTCCGAAGCATCATAGGCTTCGGAGCTTTTTACATCTATTATTCGCAATGTTTAATTACTTTTTCCGCCAACTCCAGATACAACTCGCCAATTTGAGTATTCGAGGCAAACACGCTAGGTGAAAAGTCAGGAGCAAGCGGATGATTCTCAGGCTGTCCAAGCGGAATTTGAGCTAATAGTTCACAATGAAGTGTCTCAGCAAGCTTACCACCACCACCACGGCCAAATACATATTCACGCTCACCTGTTAGCTTCGATTCAAAATACGACATGTTTTCTACTACGCCAATAATTTCATGATCAGTCTTAATCGCCATCGCACCCGCTCGAGCTGCTACAAAAGATGCAGTAGCATGAGGTGTTGTTACGATAATCTCCTTGCTTTGAGGGATCATTTGATGAATGTCCAGCGCTACATCTCCAGTACCTGGCGGAAGATCTAGTAGCACATAGTCAAGTTCTCCCCATTCGATCTCTTGGAAGAAGTTGCGAAGCATCTTACCGAGCATCGGACCTCTCCATACGATTGGGCTGTTATCTTCTACAAAAAAGCCCATCGAGATAACTTTAACACCAAAACGTTCTATCGGTATAACACGATCATTAATAACTTCCGGTCGTTCTTCAATCCCCATCATATCAGGCACGCTAAATCCGTATATATCAGCATCAATAATTCCAACTCGCTTACCGCTGCGAGCCAGTGCAGTTGCTAAGTTAACAGTAACCGTAGATTTACCGACTCCCCCCTTACCTGAAGCTATAGCGATAAATTTTACATCGCTTTGCTCTGTTAGCAAAGGACTCTGCATATTCGCACCGTGTCCTTGTACCTTTTGTTCGGATTGTTGTTTCGATGACTCTGTATCTTGCTGCTGATGACTTGTTGCTGCAACACCACCATCACGGAAACGGCAGTATAGTGCTGCTGCACCTGCTTCCTTCAATGTTTCGAGCAGAACTGCTTCCATCGCAGCTTGCTGTTCTTTAGCAGCTCCTAGAATCGTGACTGAAACCTGATCGTTGCGCACCATTACATCACGAAAGCTTATTTGATTCGCACCATATTGAGATGCGAGTACTGACTCAACTATTTGTACTGCTTGTTCACGTGTAATTGCCATCACTTTTCCCACCTTTTTTGTTATGCGCTTTCAACCCTCTATGTATAGCATAGGCGGTTTGTTGTCAGAAGTGAAGTGCTGCCTATAAACTTTCACATTTCATATTATTATTTCTCTTGCTCTGTAACTGTATTCTCCGTCATATACTGCAGAATGCCTTTGTAGATAGACGCCGCTACAGTACGCTGATATTGGGCATCTACAAGCAGCTGTGATTCAGTCGGATTAGATAGAAAGCCTACTTCTACAAGTGCAGCAGGCGTATCTTTCATTTCCTTCAATATATAAATCGTCTCAACTGTATTGGCTTCTCGCTTCGTATTCTCTAGATTCACTTTTAGCTGCTCTTGAATCGATCGCGCCAGCACTTCACTTTTCTCTATAGCGGTCTTATGATAAAAGGTCTGTGCACCTGACCATCTTTCTTGCGGGATGCTATTCATATGGATGCTTATAAGCATCTCTGGCTCGGTCTCCTTTAACAGCGATACCCGCTTCATTAGATCTTCTGTTTTTCGCTTACTGTAGGATTTAGTGTCTTCATTCGCCAGATCATAATCACCTTCACGCGTCATCATTACGATTGCTCCAGCTTCTTGCAAATAATCTCTCAAATAAAGCGCAATGGACAAGCTCAGATCCTTTTCTATCGCTCCACTTTTACTTACTGCTCCTCCATCCACACCTCCATGACCAGCATCTATCGCGATCGTCATCCCTGACAATGGCAAGCTCCAGGTTGACCACGTACTACTGGAAGGTGGTGTGCGACTCAATAAAAATGCTGCCATCACAATAAGACATAAACCGGCCATCATACGCATTTTGCTTTTAGGAGATAGCCATACAATAAAACGCCGACGAAATTTAAGCATAAAAAAACCACCTCATAGCCATTTTCATAGAACGTACAAGCTTCAACAAGCAGGTATTTCTATATATATGGGACAAGGTGATCTTTTATGAATAACTATTATTAGCGGATGTTCAAATATTACAAGAATTAACGAACGATAATATTGCGATACTTGCCGAAGTCTACGCTTGAACTAGTACCAACTTCAAGACCACTCACATCAAGCAGTGGCAATTGTGGATTACGAGCGCCAAAGCCTGTAAATATGCCACCACGAACATTAGCAAAGTCTGTATCTGCCTGCACATCAAAATCAGCAGGGTATCGGCATTGCTCGCTTTGTAGTGGCAACGCATCGCCTTTGTTATACGTTGTAGCTGGATGCTTTTGTCGCAGAATCATGTTCACAACAGGCTCATAATAGAAGCTGTCGAACAAATTCACTTGCAGCTTAACATCTCCATCTTCTAGCAATACACTATCTTCATGTTGATCGCTTATCGACACGATCACTCCACATGCTGCCGTAGCGTGTGTAACACGATCAATCAATATAAATCCGCCCATCGTCTTGTGCGATTGAAACTCATCGACAACTAGCGGCTCGGATACGACAATATCGCAGCTTACAAGCTCATTTTTAACAGCGGTAGTAGCCGGAAGCAACTCTCCATTATTAACATCGACTTTATGACGAAGCTCTGTCACAAGTGCTGGCAAAAGCTTAGTGCCAACCTTGATCCAGTATTCCTTGCCGGGAACAAGCTGCTGTTCATCCATCCATAGCAGCGTTGTCGAGAACGTAGTCGCAGTTTGCAGACCAGCTTTTCGTGACAACACGCAGCCGCGCGAAACGTCAACCTCACGATCCAGTTGCACAGTAACAGGATGCCCCGCAATAGCACGATCTACCTTCGCATCACCGACATGCAGTGACTTTACGATCGCTGTCTCACCACTTGGCAAAATGGTCAGCGTGTCGCCAACTTCAACTTTACCCGCTTCGATCTGTCCTTGGAAGCCGCGAAAGCTATGATCAGGACGACATACCCGCTGCACCGGCATATAGAAACCTTGCTCTATTACATCGCCGGATATATCAACCGTTTCCAAATGCTCCAGCAATGTTGGGCCGGCATACCACTGCATATTAATAGATCGCTGCGTTACATTATCACCTTCTGTTGCCGAAACAGGAATAATAACTGTGTTTTCTAGCTGAAGAACTTTGCTTAGCTGTTCTATATCCTCAGAGATGTCCAAAAAACGATGTTGATCGTAGCCAGCAAGATCAATTTTGTTGACGGCAAATATAAAATGCTTAATCCCCATCAACGCGCAAATGCGAGCATGACGGCGAGTCTGTACCAAAACACCTTGCGTAGCGTCCAGCAAAATAATGGCCAAATCAGCAAATGCTGCACCTACAGCCATATTGCGAGTATATTCCTCATGTCCCGGCGTATCAGCAACAATAAAGCTACGACGTTCGGTATTGAAGTAGCGATATGCAACATCAATAGTAATACCTTGTTCGCGCTCCGCCATTAATCCATCAAGCAACAGCGAATAGTCGATCGCACCATTGCGGCTACCAACCTGACTGTCTAGCAGAAGCGCTTGCTCTTGGTCCGCATACAGCATTTTTGAATCGTATAAAATATGTCCGATCAGCGTTGACTTTCCGTCGTCCACGCTGCCACAAGTAATAAATTTAAGAAGACTGCTTTCTGTATGACTCATTAGAAATACCCCTCCCGTTTGCGACGCTCCATGCTGCCCGCAGCTTCTTTGTCAATGACGCGGCTTGTACGTTCGGAAGTTGTTGCCGACAGCGTCTCTGCAATCACCTGATCGAGTGTGTCAGCATCCGACTCGATTCCTCCTGTAAGTGGGTAGCAGCCTAATGTACGGAATCGCACTTTCTTCATTTCGGGAGTTTCACCCGGCAATAGCCGCATGCGGCTATCGTCCACCATAATGATATTGCCATCACGGTGCACAACCGGGCGCTCAGCTGCAAAATACAGCGGAACGATCTCAATGTTCTCGCGTTGGATATACTGCCAAATATCCTTCTCCGTCCAGTTAGAGATCGGGAATACGCGCATGCTCTCCCCTTTATTGATACGTGTATTGTATAACTTCCACATTTCCGGACGTTGGTTTTTAGGATCCCATGTATGCTGCTCGTTGCGGAAAGAGAAGATCCGTTCTTTCGCGCGAGACTTCTCCTCGTCGCGGCGTCCGCCTCCGAAAGCGGCAGTGAATTGATACTTCGTCAACGCCTCTTTGAGCGCTTGTGTTTTCATAATATCAGTGTAGGCTGCTCCGTGATCGAACGGATTAATACCTTCCGCAATAGCAGCTTCGTTGCGGTGAACAAGCAGTTCAACACCCAATTCTTTCGCTCGACGGTCACGGAATTCAATCATTTCGCGAAATTTCCAGCTCGTATCAATTTGCAACAACGGAAATGGCGGCTTTTCAGGATAAAATGCCTTCATTGCCAGATGAAGCATGACCGATGAATCTTTACCTATCGAATAAAGCATAACCGGACGCTCGCATTCAGCAGCAACCTCACGGAAAATATAGATTGCTTCAGCCTCCAGCTTATCCAAATGTGTCAGCGACATGTATATCACTCCTATAATGCCAATCAATTTTATATCATTATATGATTTTTCCTAGTGGAATACTAGTATTAATTACGCAAACGTTTTACTTCAATTATTACTTAATGTTGCGTTTGTTTTGCGCAAATCCACTTTAGTTTTACGCAAAAAGACGTTATGATCATACTGAACGCTAGTTTTCTGAAATCAATATTATAAAAAAATTCAAGTTAAAATGCTTAACTTATTCAAAGTTGAGTTTTTGAACTACCTCTTAAGGGGGGATATGGTGACTTTAAAGCAAATCGCAGCTATGGCAGGCGTATCAATCTCTACTGTATCGCGCATTCTAAATTCCCCTGACAATAGCTTTGCTAGCCAAGAAGTACGCGACAGAGTGTGGAAGGTTGTTAAAGAAATCGGCTATGTGCCGAATCAAAGTGCACGCGAGCTAAAGCTCGGCAAGTCCAAACGCACTGCTCCACCTTCCATCTCGTGCATTCTAGGTCGTACGAAACAATTGGACGATGATCCATTCTTTGCGCAAATCTCTCGCGCAATTGAACAGAAAGCAGTCGATTTAGGTTATGCCATGCATTTATCTTATTCACTCTTTGATATTGAGACCGATGCACTGCTCGATCAGATCAAATCATCACAAACAGACGGCGCAATCATATTAGGCCGCTTCAGCAACGATAGCATGAATTTTCTTGAGCAACACTACAAAAACCTAGTCTATGTCGGACGCAACGTCATTGCTGCAAGCTGCGATCAAGTGATCTCTGACGGGTACGAAGCAACACAAATTGCGATAAAGCATCTAATTGCCAGTGGGCATAAAGAAATCGGTTATATTGGAGAGACGACAAACGAGGTGCGGTATGAAGCATACTGTGACATACTGCGTGAATACGGGCTGAAATACTCGGCAAATTGGGTAAGCAACTGCCCGCAGAATGGTTCTGGGGGTTATCAGGGAGCCGAGCTGCTGCTAGCAAAAGCGTCTCCGCTTCCGACAGCTGTATTTTGCTCCAATGACATTGCTGCAATTGCCGCACTGCGACGATTTACAGAAGAAAAGATCAAAGTGCCGGAGCAGCTATCAATCATTAGCATGGACAATATCGAACTTTCTGGTTATGTATCCCCGATGCTGACAACGGTAGGGATGCCAATTGTCGAGATGGGGAATTGGGCGGTACAACTGTTAATCGACCGTATTCACAAGCGTCGCAAGCTGCCTGCAAAAGTAATGCTACCAAACAAGCTAATTATTCGCGAAAGTGTAGCAAAACTCACTTAACTATGGCCTTTTACTATTGCGTCCGTAACCGTCAATATAGTACGGACGTAATAGTAACATGCTTTTTCCTTTTACTTATGCAGGCCACATTCTGTTTTTTCTTGTCCCGACCATCTTCCTGCACGTGGATCTTCACCCGGCATAACTTGACGAGTACAATACTCACAGCCGATGCTCGGGTAATAGTTGTCATGCAACGGATTGTAAATGACGTTGTTATCACGAATATACTTCCACACATCGTCATTCGTCCAGTCTGCAATCGGGTTGAATTTGACAAGTCCAAACTTTGTATCATATTCAATCTTCTTGGCATTAGCGCGCGTCGGCGCTTGATCACGACGAATACCTGTAATCCATGATTCGTAATTCGATAATATACGAGTTAACGGCTCTACCTTGCGTATATTACAACATGCGTTGGCATCTGATTTCCATAACTCTGCACCATGCTGCTCCGCCTGCTGCTCTGGCGTAATCAGTGGTTTTACTTCAACAAACGGAATACCTGGATAACGAGCCGCCATTCTGTCTCTTGTCTCATAGGTTTCCTTAAAGTGAAAGTCTGTATCTAAATAAAAAATATCTGTTGTAGGACTGACGCGCTGCAGCATATCGACCAGCACAACATCCTCCGCTCCGAAGCTGCATGCGAAGGTAATGTTAGGAAACGTTTCAACGGCAAAACGAAGCACTTCCTCAGCACTTGCAGTTTCGAGTGCAATAGCTTGTTCAGTGATCAATTTTTCCTTTTCAAATAAATTCATACTATTCCCCTCGCTTTTATCGACAATAATGATGGTACGCTGTTTTCATTATATCTTTTTCTATTATTTACTTCAATATCTACAGATAACATTTATTAACTTATACTACGTAAACCTATTCGCGCGATCCTTTCCATTCCTTGTATAATAAAGATATTCAAACTTATAAGGAGATGCAATTATGCTTAAATACACAATTTGTTTTATTCAATGTGGCGATGAGTTGTTATTACTTAATCGTATAAAATCACCAAATATGGGGCTTTGGAATGGCATAGGTGGAAAACTGGAGCCACCGGAAACTCCCCAGCAAGGCATCGTAAGAGAAATTGAAGAGGAAACCGGTATACACATTGATCCAAACTTTGTTCAAGATGCAGGAATTGTACGTTGGATAAGTGAGCATGAACAAAGTGGCATGTATGTTTTTTATTGTGAAGTGCCAACTAAAGAAGTAGTTACACCGAAAGCTGTAGATGAAGGGATCTTAATGTGGAAGTCATTGTCGTGGGTGCTTCATAAGGACAATGCGGGAGTCGTCGACAATATTAGGCACTTTTTGCCTTCTCTTCTTCAGAAGGCATTTAGCATGGAACATATATTTAATTATAACGCTCAGGATGAGCTGGTTGGTTATGAGGCAAGACCGCTTAACGTAGAACAGCAGATCATGAATATGAATTAAAAAGCTCCATTAAAGGGTTGGTTCAGAACGTTCTACGTTCAATGTTGCTTCTTCCTGAGCATTGAAGGACTTTTTGAAAAACCTCTTGCAGTTACTTTTTCTTCCATGCCTACGGTTATCGTATGTTTATTTCTTTTTGGGGGAAGTTATTTGAGTAACACACTCAAACCAACTTTCTAGGAGGATACCCTACGATGAACAATCAATACTCGTCTTACAATCAATATGGGACAAGCGGACAATTCAACACACATTCTTATGACAATTTCCAAGCGAAGCAACAGCTAGCTCATATCGAGCAACTTGTCCAACAACTTATTAGTCAAACACAACAATCTTCTATGCAATACCAACAACTTCTCACTCAAGAACAGCAAAACGCTCGTACATTGGAACAGCTTGCTCAAAAAGAACAGCATGCGGCTCATGTCATTCAAACAGCACTTCAAGGTCATCACACAGCGACACAGCAGCTGCAGCAGATTGCGTCTCTATGTGATCAAATCTCAATTCCAAGTCCAACAAGCTATTCGGCAGCTGGATCTTCTGGATATGTATCTGGATCAACTCCTTCTACTGGTACTTCAGGTTATTCAACTGGATCAACGAGTTATCCGGCAAGCTCAAACAGCTTAACTACTGGTTCTCATTCTTTTCCAAACAGCAGCTCAGTAGGCTATAATCAAAATCAATTCACTTCTTCTGTCAGCAACTCTTTCGGAAGTTCTCTAGGCAGTAACTCTCTAAGCAATAACTCTCTAAACAACAGCTCTTTTAATAACTCTACAGGCAGCAATAATGGTATTAGCAGCAATGTTGCCAAATACACAAATACAATTCAACCACAAAACCAACATGCTACACAAAACAGTAGCTTCGGGTCTCAATCAAGCTTTAGCTAAAAATTTACTTTGCTGCAGGATCGCATCCTGCAGCTTTTTTATGTTTAATTTATTGGATAAAAAGCAGCACAGTTCTGTTTGAACTGTGCTGCTTCATTACTAATTAACGAAATGGTTCTGTTACTGCATTACCCATATCTCTTAACAGATCACCAATATCATTGGCCATATCTCTTACTGGGTGGCCGTCCATTGGTTGCATCTGTCCATGTATTGAACGAATACGATCATGCATTGCGCGTTCTGATGTCACATGGACAGTGTAGCCTTTATTGTCGTTTTCTAAAGCTTTTCTAACATCCTGTTCGACCTTATTTCTTTGTCCAACATTGTTTAACTCAAGACCGACAATAATGTCCTTGCCGTTTACGAATACTGTTGCATCGTTAACGCCATTAACATTACGGACACGCTGCACCAATCGATCTTGCTGATTGTTCATTTGACCGCCGTTACTCATTGTATCGTTGCCGTTAAGCGTTGTGCCGTTGCCCGTTGCATTGTTACGCATATTACGACCATCGCCTAACATATCTTGGTTGTTTAAACCATTGTTGCTAGCGTTGCCGTTGATAAAGCCGTCATTACCGTTTTGTGTTGACTGAGTACGGACTCTATCGTTGCGAACATTGTTGTCTCTTTTGTTGTAGTCACCAGTACCGCACGCTGTTAAGCTTAGCGCAAGCGCAGCACAAGCAACGGTCGCACCAATACGTTTATACATTAGCTCTTCACCTCCTACCTATAAAATGCGCTTGAGGAGGAGGTTTTATGCTCTTGTACATTTACTCATACTGGAAATTAAACTGTCCTTTTATGACGGATCAAGTCTTGAATAATTTTCCACAAAGGTATCATCTTCTATGTTGATCCCTTTGGAATCACCATATTCTTCTACATATAAATTCCCAAAATCATCAAACGTCCATTCGTTATTTTCTTTAATCATGTAGACATCTAAACTAAAATTCCGTGTTATTCCTTGTGTCAAATTAGCAAGCATAGTAAATATGAGTTTATTTTGTTCATCATTTAATTTCTCACCAACCACGTCAGTGTAAAATGCACGATGATAATCTAATCTGTTTTCTTGTAGAAACTTAAAGCTTTCTTCTTGAGCTGCTTTATCACTTACTTTTTTCAATAATATTCGCCAAGCTTCTTGATCCGTATCTATAACATGTTGACTTTCCCCAACGCCATAAAACAATATAACTTCTAAAACTTTTGCTTGTTCTTCTGCTAATATGTCAGCTGCATCACTATCTGAATTCATTGGATCAGAGTTATTCATACATCCAGCTAATATCGTAATTGCTACAATCATAACTAAAACAATACATAGCGGAATAAATCCAATGCGCTCTTTCTTCTGGCTTCTGATATTAGGTAATCTTTGCTTCATATCGTTCTCCCCCTGTTACAGATCGCATAAAACTCTACAGCATATATATGGTAACATGCGCATTTGGATTTGGGAATTAATAGAAAAACTAAATATTAAAAATAGAAGGAGTAGTTAGTCCAATTAAGGCGCGAGGATTTGAGTGGATAGCTTCACTACAAATAATTGTTCATAATAAAACAGCCTGTTATCCATATAGGATAACAGGCTGTTTTTGTTGGTATAGAAAGTCTCTTAACGTTTTGAGAACTGAGGCGCACGACGAGCCGCTTTAAGACCGTATTTTTTACGCTCTTTCATACGAGGGTCACGTGTTAAGAAGCCTGCACGTTTCAATGATGGACGGAACTCAGGATCTGCTTTAAGAAGCGCGCGAGAGATACCATGACGGATCGCACCCGCTTGTCCAGACATACCTCCACCATGAGCGATAACCAATACATCGTATTTTTCAACAGTATCAGTTAAGTTCAATGGTTGTTTAACGATAAGCTTAAGAGTTTCTAAGCCGAAATATTCATTGATATCACGTTTGTTAATAATGATTCGTCCTTCACCCGGCACAAGACGTACGCGTGCAACAGAGTGCTTACGACGACCAGTTCCATAGTATTGCACTTGAGCCATGAAACATGTCCTCCTCTTTATTACCCGCGAAGTTCGTAAACTTCAGGGTTTTGTGCTTGATGTGGATGTTCCGCACCTGCATATACTTTAAGTTTAAGCTTCATTTTGTTGCCAAGACGGTTCTTAGGCAACATACCGTGTACAGCTAGCTCGATCATACGCTCAGGTTTCTTCTGAAGCATTTCACCAGCTGGAGTCACTTTCAAACCACCAGTGTAGCCAGAGTGACGGTAGTATTTTTTGTCGGCCAATTTGTTACCAGTTAGAACGATTTTGTCAGCATTAATAATGACAACGAAATCACCAGTATCAAGATGTGGCGTAAATTGTGGCTTGTGTTTACCGCGAATTAGCGCAGCTGCTTCGCTAGCAAGACGACCAAGAGTTTTACCCTCAGCGTCAATTAGAAGCCATTTACGTTCAACTTCATTAGCCTTAGCCATATAAGTGGTACGCATGGATGTTCCTCCTTGATTCTAAATACATTATTCTTGTTTTATAACAACGGAATCGTTTGATTCTTCATTCAATTTCATCAACATTCATTAGCGATCCTAGTCGGGGCTGTGGGAGAGCCACTAAGAAAGCACAAAATATATTTTACTATATCTAGTGGTAATAATCAAGTGCTTTCCTTAATAAAACCGCGTGCTTATCGTATTTTTTTCTCAGTCTAGAGACGTAGAACAAGTACAACAACGGGCCGATTGTTAGCTGCAATCAACATGTTATACTAGATCTAACAAATCAGATCAAGGAGATTTTAATATGAATAAGCAAACCTTACTCGGGTTGATCGTCATTATTGTTGGAGCAGTAATTCTGTTCTCCAATGTGTTAGATCTCGAATTTAGTAATGAATCCTCCAAAGGAGAGATGATCTCACAAATGGTCAATGCTGAAAAAGTTAAAGAATTAACGGTCCGTACGTCATCAGTCAATGTTAAGCTGCTTCCAACAGATGGTGATACGATCCATATGAAGCTGTATGATTCCAACAACAAATCGTATGATGTTACTAACTATGTCTCCAAATCAGAGTCTAGTGATCAGCTTGAACTTTCAATAAAGTCTCCACGTAAATGGTATATACCGTTTCAATTCAAAAGCTATACCTACGAGCTTTCAGTGCCAGCTCATCTTATTAATGACCTACAAGTAGAATCAAAAAGCGGAAATATTATCAGTAACAGCTTAGACTTAGCTACTTTAGCCCTGCGAACAAACAGCGGCAATATTACACTTGAAGATTCAAATAATGAGACACTAACAACAAAAGCGACAAGCGGTAATATTAAGCTCAATGATATTACAAGCACATCACTCTCGGCAACTGCTACCAGCGGTAACATTACGATCGATCAGCTCAATAGCTCCTTGATTACACTAAAGGTAACGAGCGGCAATGCGAAGGTAAGCTCAGTTAAAGCTGAGGATGTTCAAGCTAAAGTAAGCAGTGGCAATATCACATTAGAAGGTGATGTTGCAGGATTGAATGCAACGACAACCTCTGGAAACATTAAAGCAGAAATACTTGATTTGTCAAAGGATAGCCGACTCGAAAGCAGCAGCGGAAACATTAAGCTTACTTTCAGAGATCAGCCGCGCTCTCTAGTCGTGACTCACCAGAAAAACTCTGGATCATCATCAATCGGTAAGTCTGGCTTTGAACTAATTGCTCAAGAAAAACATCGACTTGAAGGTACATTCGGAAGTGGCGATGTTGAACTATACGTTAAAACAACTTCCGGCAACTTCAGTCTTCAGTAATACGTGTGGTTCAATCATAGTTTACATCCATAAGCATAAGCCCGATTGACAGTGCAGTTGGACCTGCGAGACTTCGATCGCAGCCCTCCAATATGAAGCGCATGTCTTCGGGCTTTAGTTTTTTATGGCCGATCTTCAGCAATGTTCCGGTAATGATACGTACCATATTGTACGTAAACCCGTTGCCAGTCATCTCAATATGAATAAACGGACCTTCCTCAATCAGCTGCGCATCATAGATTGTACGTACATGATGTGGCTTCACTGATCGTGTAGAAGTAAAGGACGTAAAATCATGCGTGCCTACGATGTAGGACAATGCTTGTCTAATATGATCCCGATCCAGTGGAACAGGAACATGCAAGCGATAATGTCGTCCGAATAAGTCCGGGAATTTTCCGTTATCAATACTGTAGCGATACGTCTTCCGCTTTGCAGAGTGCCTTGCGTGAAAATCTAAAGGCATCTCTTTCGCTTCTATTATCATCACATCATCTGGTAAGCGAGTATTCATTGCAATCGCAAACCGATCGGTAGGGATACTACACTCCGTTAGAAAATGAAAAACTTGACCACGAGCATGTACACCGGCATCGGTACGACCAGAAGCATGGATCGTAATATCTTCCTTCGTGAGAATCTTCAGCACAGCTTCAACTACATCTTGTACCGTACGATCCTTAGGTTGAGTTTGAAATCCATTGAACTTCGTCCCATCATAGCTTACCTTCATACATATATTCCGCATGATCATTTCCTTTCAGCGCTCCAGAGTAATGCGTTGTTTCAGTCGCGGTTTAAATTCAGCGCTCCAGAGTACTGCGTTGTTCCAGTCGCGGTTTAAATTCCGATTCTTCTAATTGGATGAAAAGGAAGAATCGGAACTTAAAAGCGACACGCTCCGCTTTCCACAATGCATACTCCTCCGCTGGAGTCTTCTTCTTTGTAGCCCAAGAAGCTTTTTACTTCTCGCTTTGCCTTAGGGCAAAGCATCTTAGGCGCCAAATAACTTCGGAGCAGATATCTTCAAAGCTAAGCTTATGCTTTTAAGCTCGTAACTTTAAATAAGGGGTTAAAAGCTGGGCTTTCAGGACCAAGAAGATGGGACGATACTAGAAAACGAGGAGCACAGCGTACGGGTTAGGTACGTGAGCACCGGAGTTTTCGGTAGCGTTCCATATTCGACGTCGAGTAAGCTACAACGCAAGACATCGTCATCAAAGTCCAGCTTTTAACCTTCATCTCAAAGAAAAAAGGTGGACCTAAAAGGCCACCTTTTTTTATTAATCACGGTCAACTAGCTCTAAGTAAACCATAGGAGCAGCATCCCCACGACGAGGTCCTAGTTTAAGGATACGTGTGTAACCACCGTTACGTTCTGCATAACGAGAAGCCAATTCAGAGAAAAGCTTTTGAATCGCATCTTTCTCGCCATCTACTGTTTCACGACGTACGTAAGCCGCAACTTGACGACGTGCATGAAGGTCACCCTTCTTCGCTTTCGTGATTAGCTTTTCAGCGATAGAACGAACCTCTTTCGCTTTAGCCTCAGTAGTTTGAATACGCTCATATAGGAACAAGTCAGTTACAAGATCACGGAAAAGAGCTTTACGTGCACTTGCATCACGACCTAATTTTTGATATGCCATTTTGATTTCCCCTCCCTTGCTGTTTTCTTCACCGCTTCGGTAGAGAAATGACTACTCATCCATGCGCAGGCCAAGACCAAGCTCTTCAAGCTTCTCTTGAACTTCTTCTAGAGATTTACGACCAAGGTTACGCACCTTCATCATATCCTCTTCAGATTTCGTGATTAGCTCTTGAACGGTATTAATACCTGCACGCTTCAAGCAGTTGTAAGAACGAACAGAAAGATCTAGCTCTTCGATAGTCATCTCAAGCACTTTCTCTTTCTTATCTTCTTCTTTCTCAACCATGATTTCCGCATCTTTGGCTTCATCCGTTAATCCAACGAACAAGTCCAAGTGCTCTGTCAATATTTTAGCTCCAAGGCTTACCGCCTCTTCAGGACGAATACTGCCGTCAGTCCAAACTTCAAGCGTTAGCTTGTCATAGTTTGTTACTTGACCTACGCGAGTATTCTCAACGCTATAATTAACACGAGTAATGGGCGTGTAGATTGAATCTACAGGAATGACGCCTATCGGTTGATCGTCGCTTTTGTTCCGGTCAGCTTGCACATAGCCGCGTCCGCGATTAGCGAAGATTCTCATATGCAAACGTGCTCCGGATGCTAAAGTCGCAATGTGAAGATCAGGGCTCAAAATCTCGACATCACTGTCAGCACGAATATCACCAGCTGTTACGATACCTTCACCTTCAGCGTCAATTTCCAATACCTTTTCTTCATCGGAGTGGATTTTCAACGAGAGTCCTTTCAAATTCAGGATGATTTCAGTTACGTCTTCAATCACTCCTGGAACTGTAGAAAACTCATGCAGTACACCATCGATTTGAACGGATGTTACTGCTGCGCCAGGTAAAGAAGATAACAAAATTCGACGAAGCGAATTTCCCAGCGTTGTGCCGTATCCGCGTTCTAGCGGCTCAACAACGAATTTACCATATGTGCCTCCGTCGTTCAATTCTACGGTTTCGATTTTCGGCTTTTCGATCTCAATCACAATAGTACCCTCCTTCAAACGTCGCTCCGTTACCTAAGTCGTTTTTATGTCAAACCTCGTAGTATGCCAAACCTTCACAACCATTATTCACAGATTGTTACCATTTGATACCACCAAGTCTACAAATTACACGCGACGACGTTTTGGTGGACGGCATCCGTTATGCGGAACTGGTGTTACGTCCTTGATCAAGTTCACTTCCAAGCCAGCAGCTTGAAGAGAACGAATCGCAGCTTCACGGCCTGCTCCAGGACCTTTAACCATAACCTCAACCGTTCTCATGCCATGCTCCATTGCAGCTTTAGCAGCGGATTCAGCAGCCATCTGAGCTGCGAAAGGAGTGCTCTTACGAGATCCTTTGAAACCAAGACCACCAGCGCTTGCCCATGAGATTGCATTACCATGTGGATCAGTAATTGTAACGATTGTGTTGTTAAATGTCGAGCGGATATGTGCTACGCCGGTATCAATATTTTTACGATCACGACGTTTAGTACGAACGACTTTTTTAGCTTTAGCCATTATCGTTTATCCTCCCTTCTTATTTCTTCTTGTTAGCTACAGTACGACGAGGACCTTTACGTGTACGAGCATTTGTTTTAGTACGTTGACCGCGAACTGGAAGACCACGGCGGTGACGAAGACCACGGTAGCAACCAATTTCAGTTAGACGTTTGATGTTAAGGGATACTTCACGACGAAGGTCGCCTTCTACCTTAACGTTTTTGTCGATTTCATCACGAATACGACCAAGCTCATCTTCTGTAAGATCACGAACGCGAGTGTCCGGATTTACGCCAGTAGAGGCAAGAATTTTCTGAGCCGTAGTATTTCCAATACCGAAAATATACGTCAAAGAGATAACAACGCGTTTGTCACGCGGAATATCTACGCCAGCTATACGTGCCATTGACTAGTTCCTCCTTATCCTTGTTTTTGTTTGTGTCTCGGATTTTCACAAATCACCATAACATTACCTTTGCGACGAATAACTTTGCATTTCTCGCAAATTGGCTTAACCGAAGGTCTTACCTTCATTGTGATTACCTCCCGAATCTTTCGTAAATAGAACAATGAAGACTATTTACGATAGGTGATACGCCCTCTTGATAGATCATAAGGCGATAACTGAATGACCACTTTGTCTCCAGTAAGAATGCGGATAAAATGCATTCTAAGTTTGCCAGATACATGAGCAAGAATCTGATGACCGTTCTCAAGCTCTACCTTGAACATTGCGTTCGGTAGCGGCTCAATTACTGTACCTTCAACTTCAATAACATCTTCTTTAGCCATTTTAGTTCTCCTTTCCATATGCATACTTCTGCACTGCATAACGCAACTTAGCATTAGTAACTTTGCCTGTTTCCTGCAAGCTGATTGCGACCTCTTGACTAATAATAGGCAGCAGCTCGAGATGCAGAACGTTCTTTTTCTTGGGTGCGTCGAATTTGCGTTTATTTCCGTCAGCGATTAGTACGAAGCGCTCATCAAGCACCTCGACGATCACTGCATAACGCTCCTCGTCCTTACCTTTAAGAATTTTGATTAATTGTCCGATTTGTGCTTTCATCATAATCGTTTCCTCAACTTTGAGATGGCAGCTTCGTCAATATCTCAAAACCGTCCTCCGTAACGGCGACCGTATGCTCAAAATGAGCACACCATGAACCGTCCCGAGTAACTACCGTCCAGTTATCTTCAAGTGTCCGAACATATCGTTCTCCTATGTTAACCATAGGTTCGATAGCTAGCACCATTCCTGGCTTCAGCCGCGGTCCTCTGTCTTTTACTCCATAGTTCGGAATATTCGGCTCCTCATGAAGATCGGCACCGACTCCATGACCAACATATTCACGAACAACAGAAAAACCTGCTGCTTCAATAACCTCTTGTATGGCGTGCGATATCGTATACAGTCTGACATCAGGCTTCACTAGCGAGATTCCAGCATACAGTGATTGTTCACCAACCGTCAAAAGTCGGCTTACCTCTTCTGACACAGCACCAACCGGATAGGTCCAAGCTGAATCTCCGTGGTAACCACCGTATTGCGCGCCGATATCGAGACTAATAATATCGCCCTCGTTCAGCTTGCGTGAACCTGGAAACCCATGCACAAGTTCGTCATTAACAGAAGCACAGACGCTGGATGGGAAACCATTATAACCTTTAAAAGATGGAATTGCACCTTGACTTCGAATGTACTTTTCAGCTATCGCGTCGAGCTCACCCGTCGTAATTCCAGGTTCAATCGCTTGAACCATCAATTGATGCGTCTTGGCAACAATTCTTCCTGCTTCTCTCATTAATTGCAGTTCCGATTCGGATTTGCAAATGATCATTACAAGGAACCTCTTAAAGTTGAAATGATCTCAGCAGTCACAACATTGATATCTTGTTCACCGTTCACTTCACGCAATAACCCTTGTTTGCCATAGTAATCAAGCAAAGGTGCGGTCTTAGATGTATATTCATCAAGACGTGTACCAACTTTTTCTTCTGAATCATCAGAACGTTGATACAGCTCACCGCCATCCTTATCGCAGATCCCTTCAACTTTAGGAGGGTTAAACATGACATGATACGTTGCTCCACATGATTTGCAAATGCGACGTCCTGTTAGACGAGCTAGCAAAAGGTCACGATCTACATCAAGGTTAACAACATGATCAATGCTGCGGCCAAGCTCTTGCAGCATGCTGTCAAGTGCTTCAGCTTGTTGAATCGTACGAGGGAAGCCATCAAGCAGGAAGCCTTTTTCGCAATCCGCCTGTGCTAGTCTTTCCTTTACGATTCCGTTGGTGATCTCATCAGGAACGAGTAAACCTTGATCGATATACTCCTTCGCTTTAAGACCGATTGGTGTGCCTTGCTTCATCGCTAGACGAAATGCATCACCGGTAGAAATATGCGGAATGTTAAATTCCTCAACGATTCTCTCCGCTTGCGTGCCTTTACCTGCTCCCGGAGGACCCATAAAAAGAATATTCATTAGTGACTTCCTCACTTTAAGCACAATAGGCCCGTTAGGGCACCGCTTTGCATCGCAGCGGCAACGGCAGCCCTTGCTCGAACCTGTTGTTATTTATTGATAAACCCTTTATAGTGGCGTTTGATCAATTGGCCTTCGATTTGTTTCATCGTATCAAGTGCAACACCGACCACGATAATTAGTGAAGTACCACCAAGCTGTATGGAGCGGTCTAAACCTGCAAGTGATCCGAAGAGCACCGGGAAGATTGAAATTACCGCCAAGAATACTGCACCCGTCAATGTCAATCGAGTCAATACTTTAGTCAAATAAGAAGATGTTGGCTTACCAGGACGAATACCTGGGATATATCCACCGTTCTTTTTCATTTGATCTGCCATTTGAACAGGATTGATTTGAACGAAAGTATAGAAGAATGTAAAACCGATGATTAACAGAACATACAACACCATACCAAGCGGTTTGTCATAGCTCAAGTTGTTAATAATCCATGTCGCCCAAGCTTTATCAGCCCAGAAGTTCGCAATCGTAATTGGGAACATAAGCAACGAGATTGCAAAGATAACCGGAATTACACCAGCACCGTTTACTTTCATCGGAATGTGCGTGGATTGACCACCGTACATTTTGCGTCCTACTACACGTTTCGCGTATTGAACAGGGATCTTGCGAATACCTTGCTGAATGAAAATAACACCAACGATCATTGCAATAACAACAAGAACGATTAGAATTACTTTCACGATGTTCATCAATAGGTTGATGTCGTCGCCAGCAAGCTGAGTTTGATACAATGTGCGAACATGTCCAGGTAAACCTGCCACAATCGCCGCAAAGATCAGGATGGAGATACCATTACCAATACCTTTTTCAGTGATTTGCTCACCAAGCCACATCAAGAATGAAGTACCTGCAGTCAAGATGATCGCAATAACGAGATAATCAACAAAATTGGCATTATGGATAATCTCTACTCCATAAATACGATTGAAACCAATCGCAGTAGCTAAACCTTGTACTAGACCTAGTATTACAGTACCGTAACGAGTGATTTGAGCAAGTTTTTTCTTGCCGTCTTCACCTTGCTTTGCCCACTCTGCAAAACGAGGAATAACGTCCATACTTAGCAACTGCACGATAATTGATGCAGTGATGTAAGGCGTAATCCCGATTGCAAAGATAGAGAAGTTGAATAATGCTCCACCTGAGAACGTGTTAAGCAAGCCGAATAGGTCTGAACCATTGGATCCAGCTTGTTTTAACAACTCAGTATCTACTCCTGGTACCGGAATAAAAGCACCAATACGATAAATCAATAATACGAAAAGTGTAAACAGAATTCGAGTACGAAGTTCTGTTACCTTCCAAATATTGGACACGGTCGTAAACAATTAGATCACCTCGGTTTTACCGCCGGCAGCCTGGATTTTCTCTACCGCAGATTGAGAGAACTTGTTAGCTTTCACAGTAAGTCCTACGTTCAATTCACCATTACCCAAGATTTTGATTCCTGCTAGCGCATTTTTCACAATGCCTTTTTCAAGAAGAACTTCTGGAGTGATTTCTGTACCTGCAGCAAAGCTGTTCAAATCTTGAATGTTTACAATCGCATACTCTTTACGGAACGGGTTGTTAAAACCACGTTTAGGTAAGCGACGATAAAGTGGGTTTTGACCACCCTCGAATCCAGGACGAACACCGCCGCCGGAACGAGCATTTTGACCTTTATGACCTTTACCTGCTGTTTTACCATTACCTGAACCGATACCACGGCCTTTACGCTTTGGCGTAAACGTGGAACCAGCAGCTGGTGCTAATTCATGCAATTTCATCGTTCGTGCACCTCCTTATTGTTTTCGTATCATAATCATCCCAAGCTGCCTGATTAAACTTCTTCAACTTTAACCAAGTGGCTAACATGGTTAACCATGCCGCGAATAGCTGGGCTGTCGTTAAGAACGACCGATTGACGAATTTTGCGAAGGCCGAGCGACTGAACAGTAGCACGTTGTTTCTCGTTGCGGCCAATCAAACTGCGAACGAGGGTGATTTGCAATTTTGCCATCGATTTTCCCTCCTTAACCTAGTAGCTCTTCAACAGTTTTACCACGAAGCTTAGCAACGTCTTCAGCACGTTTTAGACGGGAAAGACCTTCTAGCGTCGCGTTCACCATATTTAGTGAGTTGGAAGAACCAAGTGATTTCGTTAAAATATCGCCAACACCAGCAAGCTCAAGTACTGCACGTACTGGGCCACCAGCGATTACTCCTGTACCTTCCATTGCTGGTTTCAAAAGAACTTTACCAGCTCCGAAACGACCTTCAATTAGATGAGGAATAGTTGTTCCTACAAGTGGTACATGGATCAGGTTTTTCTTAGCATCTTCGATACCTTTGCGGATTGCATCAGGTACTTCGCCTGCTTTACCGATCCCTGCGCCAACGTAGCCTTTTCCGTCACCGACAACTACTAGTGCGCTAAAGCTGAAACGGCGTCCGCCTTTAACAACTTTTGCAACGCGGTTAATATGAACTACTTTTTCAGTAAGTTCTAACGTATTAGGATCTACACGCAAGTCGTTTACCTCCTTATTGATTGATTAGAATTTCAAGCCAGCTTCGCGAGCCGCTTCAGCAAGAGCTTGAATTCTTCCGTGATACAAATATCCACCACGGTCAAATACTACTTCAGAAACACCTTTTTCTACCGCACGTTTAGCGATTATTTCGCCAACTTTAGAAGCAGACTCAACGTTACCGCCATTGCCAATAGTTGACGCAAGCTCTTTATCTTTAGTAGAAGCGGACACAATTGTCACACCAGCTACATCATCAATTAGTTGAGCATAAATGTGCTTAGAAGAACGGAACACAGATAAACGTGGACGAGCAGCTGTGCCGTTGATTTTCTTACGAACGCGGAAACGTCTTTTCAGACGCGCTTTGTTCTTATCAGCTTTAGTAATCATGCAGGTACACTCCTTTCCTTTGCCTTAAGACGCAAGATTAAGCGAGTAGCTTATTTCTTCTTACCGGCTTTACCTTCTTTACGGATGATGCGCTCACCTTCGTACTTAATACCTTTACCTTTATATGGCTCAGGTAGACGTACTTGGCGAATTTCAGCAGCGATCTGCCCAACGCGCTCTTTATCAATACCGTGAACAGTAAGTTTAGTTGTACCAACAACCTCGAATTCAATTCCGCTTTCTGGAGTGAATTCAACCGGGTGAGAGTAACCAACGTTCAATGTAATTTTTTCGCCTGATTTGTTTACACGGTAACCTACACCTACAAGCTCAAGATTTTTCTTATAGCCTTCAGTAACACCTGTAACCATGTTCGCAACAACAGTACGAGTCGTTCCATGTAGAGAACGATGAGTTTTATTATCAGAAGGACGCTCAACAGAAATTTCATTTTCAGAAACGTTCACGATCATATCGCTATGAAGCGTGCGTGTTAGCGTACCTTTAGGGCCTTTAACAGTAATAACCGAGTTATCCAAAGTAACAGCAACACCTGCTGGTACTGGAATCACTTTACGACCGATACGGGACATCGTTACACCTCCTGTCTTCGTTACTTGTATCTTACCATACGTAGCAGACAACTTCGCCGCCAGCTTTAGCTTGACGAGCTTCTTTGTCTGTCATTACACCTTTGGACGTGGAAATAATAGCAATTCCAAGTCCACCAAGTACGCGTGGAATTTCAGTTGATTTTGTATATACACGTAGTCCTGGTTTAGAAATACGTTTCAATCCAGTGATAACACGCTCTTGGTTAGCTCCGTATTTCAAGAAAATACGAATCATACCTTGTTTGTTATCCTCGATGTATTCTGCATCACGGATAAATCCTTCACGCTTCAAGATTTCAGCGATTTCTTTTTTCACTGTTGAAGCGGGCATTTCTACAGTTTCGTGACGAACAACATTCGCGTTACGAATGCGTGTCAACATATCTGCAATCGGATCAGACATAACCATTAGTGTGAACCTCCTTCCCGAACTAGGCTGATTACCAGCTTGCTTTTTTAACGCCAGGAATCTGGCCCTTGTATGCTAACTCGCGGAAACAAATCCGGCAAATTTTAAACTTTTGCAAAACAGAGTGCGGACGACCACAACGCTCACAACGTGTATAAGCACGAACTTGGAACTTAGGTGTGCGTTGTTGTTTTACTTTCATCGAAGTTTTTGCCACTCGGTATTACACCTCCTAGTAGTGGATTACTTCGCAAATGGCATACCCATTTGGGTTAGCAATTCACGAGATTCTTCGTCTGATTTTGCCGTCGTGACGATGACGATATCCATACCACGTGTTTTATCAACTTTATCATACTCAATCTCTGGGAAGATAAGTTGCTCTTTCAAACCAAGTGTGTAGTTACCGCGGCCATCAAATGCTTTAGTAGAAACACCTTGGAAGTCACGTACGCGAGGTAGAGAGATATTGAACAATTTGTCTAGGAAATGATACATACGCTCACCGCGTAGTGTAACTTTTACCCCGATCGGCATATCTTCACGCAATTTAAATCCAGCAATAGATTTTTTAGCGCGTGTAACAACTGGCTTTTGACCAGAAATAATTTGTAGCTCTTCAAGTGCAACATCAAGTACTTTTGAATTGGATACAGCTTCACCCATACCAATGTTGATAACAACTTTATCAATTTTAGGTACTTGCATCACTGAAGTATAGTTAAACTTCTGCATTAGAGCAGGAGTAATTTCATTAAGAAAGCGACTTTTCAGTCTAGCTGTCATAGATCATAGACCTCCTTTCCTACTTTTGCGATTAGTCAATCTGTGCGCCGGAACGCTTAGCGATCCGCACTTTTTTACCATTATCAAGCACTTTGTATCCAATACGAGTTACTTTTCCGCTCTTTGGATCAACATGCATGACGTTTGATGCGTGAATTGGAGCTTCCTGCTCGATAATTCCACCTTGCGGATTCGCTTGAGATGGGCGAGAGTGCTTTTTCACAATGTTAACACCTTCAACAAGTACACGGTTTTCACGAGGGTAAGCAGCGATCACGCGACCTTTCTTACCTTTGTCTTTACCAGAAATCACGATAACTGTATCGTCTTTCTTGACATGTAACTTGTTGTTATGAGATTCCAACAACTTTTTCACTTTTGGCATTTATTACACCTCCTGCTCGCTTCTGCTTTCAGGGTTATATTATTTGGAGCTTAGATTACTTCTGGAGCCAAAGATACGATCTTCATGAAGTCTTTATCACGAAGTTCACGAGCAACAGGTCCGAAAATACGAGTTCCACGTGGGCTCTTGTCATCTTTAACTACAACTGCTGCATTCTCATCAAAAGCGATGTAAGATCCATCTTTACGACGTACAGAACGACGAGTACGAACGATAACCGCTCTAACTACATCACCCTTCTTGACAACGCCCCCTGGTGTTGCTTGTTTAACAGAACATACGATAACATCTCCGATTGCAGCTGTACGGCGGTTAGTACCACCTAGCACACGGATACACATCAATTCTTTAGCACCAGAGTTGTCAGCGACTTTAAGTCGACTAAATGCTTGGATCATTTCAACGTCCTCCTTTCAACAAAGCATGTAAAGAACAAATGTTCATTAAAGAACGACAGCTACTTCAACAACTTCGACCAGTCTGAAGCGCTTGTCTTTAGATAGTGGACGAGTCTCCATGATTTTTACAACATCGCCGATTTTAGCAGTATTGTTCTCATCATGTGCTTTGTATTTTTTCGTATATTTAATACGTTTATGGTACAAATCATGTTTTTTGTAAGTTTCAACAGCAACAACGATTGTTTTGTCCATTTTGTCACTTACCACTTTGCCGATTTCTACTTTACGGGCATTGCGTTCGCTCATGTTTGGCCTCCTTCCTGACCGTGATCAGATTCATCACTATCAACAATGATTAGCTGCTGATTCCAAGTTCTCTTTCACGAAGAACTGTTTTTGCGCGAGCAATTTCTTTGCGTACGTCACGAATACGAGTCGGATTGTCCAGTTGACCTGTTGCCAATTGGAAACGAAGGTTGAACAGCTCTTCTTTGAAACCAGCGATTTGTTGTTCGATTTCAGCAGAGGTTAGGTTGCGAAATTCACTAGCCTTCATTTGCTTCACCACCCACTTCTTCTCGTTTCACAAACTTACATTTAACAGGCAACTTATGAGCAGCAAGACGCATCGCTTCGCGAGCTACTTCCTCAGGTACGCCAGCTAGTTCAAACATAATTTTGCCTGGTTTAACTACAGCTACCCATTTCTCTACGTTACCTTTACCGCTACCCATACGCACTTCAAGAGGCTTTTGAGTGATCGGTTTATCCGGGAAAATTTTGATCCATACTTTACCGCCACGTTTGATGTAACGTGTCATCGCGATACGAGCCGCTTCGATCTGACGGTTAGTAATCCATGATGGCTCAGTTGCTTGTAGACCGTACTCACCAAATGCTACAGTAGTACCGCCTTTTGCACGACCTTTCATGTGACCACGTTGTTGTTTACGGTGTTTTACACGTTTAGGTACCAACATGATTAGTTGCCTCCTTCCTGTGGAGCTTTCTTCTTAGTTGGAAGGACTTCACCACGATAGATCCATACTTTTACACCTAGACGACCATAAGTCGTATGTGCTTCAGCTGTACCATAGTCGATATCAGCACGAAGTGTATGAAGCGGAACAGTACCTTCGCTATAACCTTCAGTACGAGCAATCTCAGCGCCGCCAAGACGTCCAGAAACTGAAGTTTTGATTCCTTTAGCACCCGAACGCATAGAACGTTGGATAGCTTGTTTTAGAGCACGACGGAAAGATACACGACGCTCTAGTTGTTGAGCAATACTTTCTGCTACAAGAATAGCATCAAGATCAGCTTGCTTGATTTCAGCAATGTTGATATGAACTTTCTTGTCCTTAGCAATTTTACCTAGTTGAACACGAAGATTTTCAACTTCAGCTCCACCTTTACCGATAACCATACCTGGCTTAGCAGTATGGATCGTTACGTTAACACGGGTAGCCGCGCGCTCGATTTCGATATGGGAAACTGCTGCATCTTTCAGCTTGTTCTTAAGGTATTCACGAATTTTTACGTCTTCAAGTAGAAGATCACCGAAGTCTTTCTCTGCGTACCATCTGGATTCCCAATCACGGATAATCCCGACACGTAGTCCGACTGGATTTACCTTTTGACCCACTCGTTATCCCTCCTTATTTTTCTGATACCACCAAAGTGATGTGGCTGGTTCTCTTATTAATTCTGCTTGCGCGACCCATTGCACGTGGGCGGAAACGTTTCATAGTTGGTCCTTGGTTCGCAAATACTTGCGATACAACCAGATTATTAACGTCAAGCCCGTTGTTATGCTCAGCGTTAGCAATTGCAGAGTTCAACAACTTCTCCAAAATTGGGGAAGCAGCTTTTGGCGTGTGGCGCAAAATCGCGATTGCTTCGCCAACTTGCTTACCACGAATCAAATCCGCAACTAGTTGAGCTTTACGAGGAGCAATACGTACGAATCGTGCGTGTGCTTTAGCTTCTGCCATGTTGGAACCTCCTCTCATTCATTAGAAAGTGAATAGGCAATTAACGTCTGCCTGTTTTTTTATCATCAGCAGCATGGCCTTTGTACGTACGTGTTGGTGCAAATTCACCAAGTTTGTGACCAACCATGTCTTCTGTCACATAAACTGGTACATGTTTACGACCATCATACACTGCAAAAGTGTGACCGATGAATTGCGGGAAAATCGTAGAGCGACGAGACCATGTTTTAACAACAGTCTTTTTGTTCGCTTCATTCAATTCCTCAACTTTTTTCAAAAGGTAACCATCAATAAACGGACCTTTTTTCAAACTGCGACCCATATGAGATCCTCCCTTCACGTAAGAGCTCTGGCATAATTATATTATGCGGCTTGTATCAAGCAACAATTACTTCGTACGACCACGAACAATATATTGGCTTGATGCTTTTTTCTTCTTGCGTGTTTTGTATCCAAGTGTCGGTTTGCCCCAAGGAGATACTGGAGATTTACGACCGATCGGAGCTTTACCTTCACCACCACCGTGAGGGTGATCGTTAGGGTTCATTACTACCCCGCGAACTTCTGGACGCTTACCTAACCAGCGAGAACGACCAGCTTTACCAATTTTGATAAGCTCATGGTCACCGTTACCTACTGCACCGATTGTTGCACGGCAAGTGTTTAGGATGTGACGAACTTCACCAGAGTTCAAGCGAACTGTTACATAGTTACCTTCTTTACCAAGCAATTGAGCTTCAGTACCAGCAGCACGAACCAATTGTCCGCCTTTACCAGGTTTCAACTCAATGTTGTGGATAACTGTACCAACCGGAATATTTACAAGTGGCATAGCATTACCAATTTTAATATCCGATCCTGGACCAGATTGAACTTGATCGCCTACTTTAAGACCTTTAGGTGCAATAATGTAAGCTTTAGCGCCGTCCACATAGTGGATCAATGCGATGTTTGAAGTACGGTTTGGATCGTACTCGATTGTTGCAACTTTACCAACAACACCGTCTTTAATACGTTTAAAGTCGATAATGCGGTATTTACGCTTATGTCCACCACCATGGTGACGAACTGTAATTTTACCTTGGTTGTTACGACCAGCTTTTTTGAAAAGCGGTGCAAGCAACGATTTCTCCGGAGTGCTTGTCGTAATTTCTTCGAATGTAGAAACACTCATGTTACGACGTGCAGGAGAGGTCGGTTTATACTTTTTGATTGGCACTTATGTTCCCTCCTTTTCTAAACTGACGTTTCAAAGAACTCAAGTTCTTTGCTATCTTCGCTCAATTGAACGATTGCTTTTTTCCAATTAGGTCTGTAGCCACTGTAACGACCATAACGTTTTGGTTTACCAGCAACACGCATAGTGTTAACGCTAGTTACTTTCACGTTAAAAATCGCTTCAATAGCGGATTTAATTTCGGTTTTGTTCGCGCGCAGGTCTACTTCAAAAACATAACGCTTAGCAGCCATATAATCGCTCGTACGTTCCGTAATAACCGGGCGCTTGATGATATCGCGAGGATTTTTCATTACGCAAGCACCTCCTGTACTTTCTCTACCGCTTCTTTAGTGATAATCAATTTATCATGAACAAGTACATCACGAACATTGATGCCATCAGCAGCGATGAATTTCACTCCAGGGATATTACGTGCAGACAATGCAACGTTATCCTCGTAGTTCGCTGTAACAACCAAAGCTTTGCGTTCTACTTTAAGATTGTTAAGCAAATTTGCAAATTCTTTCGTCTTAGGAGCAGCAAAAGCTAGTTGATCCAATACGATAATGTTTTCTGCAACTACTTTAGAAGAAAGTGCAGATTTAATCGCAAGACGACGAACTTTCTTAGGAAGCTTGAATCCATAAGAGCGAGGTGTTGGACCAAATACTGTACCACCACCAACCCATTGTGGAGAACGGATGCTACCTTGACGAGCGCGACCTGTACCTTTTTGTTTCCAAGGTTTACGTCCACCGCCACGTACTTCGGAGCGACCTTTTGTTTTGTGCGTTCCTTGACGCTCTGCAGCGTTTTGCAAAAGGACAGCACTATGCATAACATGAGCATTAGGCTCGATACCGAACACGCTATCAGCTAGTTCTAGTTCACCAACCTGTGCACCGCTCACGTTGAATACTGTTACTTTAGGCATTTCTTGTTCCTCCTTTCTTCAAAAGCAATTAGTTCTTAACGCTTTGTTTAATTTTGATAAAGCCGTTTTTAGGACCTGGAACAGAACCTTTAACTAGAAGCACGTTACGCTCAGCGTCTACGCGGATAACTTCAAGTTTTTGAATAGTAACTGTCTCTGTACCCATATGTCCTGGAAGGCGTTTGCCTTTAGGTACGCGGTTCGCTTGGATAGAACCCATTGAACCTGGACCACGATGGTAACGAGAACCGTGAGTGTTAGGACCAGTGCTTTGTCCCCAACGTTTAATAACACCCGCAAATCCTTTACCTTTTGAAATACCTGTTACGTCAACAAATTCACCTTGTGCGAACAAGTCAGCAGCAACTGTTTGGCCAACCTCATACTCGCCAAGATTAATTCCGCGAATTTCGCGAACGTAGCGCTTAGGAGTAGTGTTAGCTTTCTTAGCATGGCCTTGAGCTGGTTTGTTTGATCTGCTTTCTTTTTTGTCAGCAAATCCTAGTTGAACCGCTTCATAGCCGTCGTTTTCCAAGTCTTTCTTCTGAAGCACTACGCATGGTCCAGCTTCGATAACCGTTACTGGAATAACATTACCTTCAGGAGTAAATACTTGAGTCATACCAAGTTTTTTGCCTAAGATACCTTTCATGTTGACACCTCGTTTCCTCTCTATAATCACGTTACATCATCTTACAGTTTGATTTCGATATCTACACCGGATGGTAGATCCAGACGCATCAAAGCATCAACTGTTTGCGGTGTTGGATTAACGATATCGATCAAGCGCTTATGTGTGCGCATCTCGAATTGCTCGCGAGAATCCTTGTACTTATGCACCGCACGCAGAATAGTGATGATTTGCTTTTCCGTTGGCAACGGAATCGGACCGGATACACCTGCACCGGAACGTTTTGCAGTTTCCACGATTTTTTCTGCGGACTGATCAAGAATTCTATGATCGTATGCTTTCAAACGAATACGAATCTTTTGCTTTGCCATTTTAAACCCTCCTTCTATCGCCCAATTTTTTAATCGGACATACTCCGTAAGAAAACCCTACACACTCCCCATGGCAAAGGGGCCGGGTGTGTCGGCAACCTCTTACATCAACGCAACGTCAGACCAACAGTCAATATTATACACGAGTGGGCATATGATTGCAACTAAATTTGCAATGTGTTTTTCAACTTTTTTTAGGTCTTTTTTAAGGTTCAATATCCGATACTTTTTATGCACTTCAATATTATAATGAAACATCTTTGAATTGTCATGTTCCAAATAAAAACAGTCATAGCATGCTAACGTGACCTTCTTTGCAATATAACACTTTGCAAAGAATTAAGGTTCATTAACGAATGCCATGACCGTTATTGAAGTTACTTCTATTTTAAAGTTGTACACGTTTCTTCAATAGATATTGAATCATTGTGATCATCAATGCTAGCACTATTACTTCAAATAACATTGGAAATGACCAGAAATCAAACCAATCAATTGGCATACCTTCATTAATTGTAATGTCACTACTGCCGACATCAAAATTTATAAAGGAATAATGCTGTTCATAAGATGAGCCTAATATAAATTGAGACACGTAATCGATAGCGATTAAGGTACCAAAGTATATAGCCACTCCGAACCATGCACGAAATTTTCCTTTAATGGAATACGTAGCTATCATAGCAAGCATCATAACTGCTAAGAACATAATGGTTATCCATACGGAGAACAGCAGCATGCTAAGCATTGGTTTTGGCTTCAGTACAAGATCCAGTGTATGACCGATTGTTCCATCATCAAAATTGGCATTCAACACTATAAAGTACACAACAGCAAGCACAACTGCAAAAAGCGAATAAATCACACCAAGAAGTAATATAGAAGCAATTTCTTCAATTGGCGACAAAGGCAGTAATCTTCGATGATAGCTTTTTAGTTGATGCTTCATGGTAAGACAGGTTAAAACGAGAAAGGCCAAACTGCTCAGCGTGGTAACAAGGGCACCAAAGGCAAAAACGGCCTCATCAATCCAGCCCCATTTATATTTGCCAATGAGTAAAAGTACATACAGCAAAACAGTGGAGGCTAACATAATATATACGCTTAGGCTATTCATCTTCCAGTTATATTTAAGAAGCTTCAGCATTCTGCATACACCTCCTTGAACAGCTCATCGACGCTTTTGCCTCGTTTAAGACGAATCGTCTCTACTTCTTCTTGTAGAAGCAGCTTGCCTTGTTTAAGCATGACCACCTCATCAAATATACGCTCGATGTCTGTCAGTAGATGCGTCGTTAGAATGATGCTGCTTTCAGGGCTGTAGTACTCTACAATCGAATCTAATATTTTGCCTCGTGCGACAGGATCTACGCCGCCAATCGGCTCATCAAGCAGGTACAAGCTGGCATTCCTAGATAGTGCTAACGTTAGCTGCAGCCGCTCGTGCATTCCTTTTGATAAACTATTCACGCGATCCTGTTCATTCAGCTTCATAAAAGCAAGCATGTCACTTGCTTTTGCATCATCAAAGTCAGCATAAAAGTCACGATGAAACGATATCGCATCCTTAACCTTCATCCAACCTTCCGTTAGCGGAATATCGGGCATATACGACACCACTTTTTTTGTGTCCGAGCCTACTGTTGCACCGGCTACCTTGATTGTCCCGCTACTAGGCTGCGCAAGCCCGGCAATTAGCTTCATCAACGTCGTCTTTCCACTGCCGTTACTGCCTAGCAGGCCGATGATTTTCCCTCGCTCGACATTGAAGCTTATATCGCTAAGTGCAGACTTTCGCCAATAGCTTTTATGAACATTCTTTACTTCAAGCACAACGCTCATTGGCTGTCACCTCGTTCTTCTGCACTGCTTTCCATTGCATCGCTAACTATAGAGATGATTTCATTGCCGGCAAAACCAAGCTCGCGCATTCCTTGAATAAAATGATCGATCAGCTCTCCTGCCATCTCTTTTTTTATCTCCATAATAATCGACTCCTCACTCGTTACATATCGTCCAAGCCCACGCCTCGTCTCTACAATTCCTTCTCTCTCAAGCTCTGAAAATGTTCGTTGCACCGTGTTTGGGTTAATTTGAAGTTCAGAAGCCAGCTCCCGTACAGAAGGAATTTTATCACCTGGCTTTAATTTCCCGACAATAATATGCTTTTTCAAGTAGCTCATAATTTGCACGTAAATAGGCAAATTATTATCAAATTCGATCACACTCATCACTCTCCTTTCTGCATGATTAGTCGCTTGGTTTTAGTAAAGTCGAGTTACGAGACATCACGTTTTTTGAATACATAGAATGAGATCGATAAAAATGCAACAAGATACGCTGCAAGAATAGCGATCGAAAAACCGAGTGTCATGCCTTTAATTATCGGAATTCCGCCATCTTCATACATACTCAAATCCAAGTTGAAAAACAGTATATATTTCGCAAATTCGTATTTTGCCAGCAGCATCGTTGCAAGACTTTCTATAAATACAATACAAAACGCAATCCCAATCGTTGCTCCGGTTGATTTCGTAAGCACACTAAGCATAAAAACGATCGTTGTGTACACTACCGTTTGAATCATTGTGTACATCACCGTTTTCCAAACATCGATCATACTGCCATCGCTTTGAATTCCGAAAAACAGCAAAGCAATGATGAAGCTGACGATCAGCGCGAATAACATAAGAACAATATTATAAAACAACATCGCAGCATATTTGGACGCAAGAATTTTACTACGGGAATGCGGACGGATAAGCAGCAGCTTAATCGTACCGAGTTGATGTTCTCCTGACACCATACTTGCAGTGTAGATCATACAAAGGAACAAATAGATCGATCCGCCACCATTAAAATCAATGACAGATTGCATAAATTCCACATAGCCTAGCTCTGTTCCTTCTAAAAAACTCTTTATTACGATCGCAATACCTAAGGGCATTAAAAGCATAAGTAAATATGCAATAAAAAATCCTCTCTTTTTGACTAGCTTCATCCATTCATTCGTTGTTAATTGCAGAAAACTATACAATCTGATTCCCTCCAGTCCACGATAAAAACTCATCCTCTAATGAACGCTTCACTTCTACGACTCGGTATACCGAGATTTGTTGAGCGCAAAGTTCATGTACATACTCAGCAAGCGCCTCATCCTTGCATCGAATCTCTAATTCATTCATGGCCTCATTCATTTGAATGAAGTGAATATCTTCCTTGCCACCAAGCAGCATTCTCGCTTGTTCCAAACGATTCACTCTAATGAGCACATTAAGCTCCTCATTGCCATCTTGCTGCAAATGAGTGCCGCCAAGCAGCTGCTCACGTACAAATCTACCTTGCTGAATAACGACAACTCGACTACACATAAGCTCCATCTCAGATAAAAGGTGACTGGATACAAGAACTGCTATCCCTTCCTGCTGAGCGATCTGCTTTAAGTAATCACGCATTTCCCGTATACCAGCAGGATCAAGGCCATTCGTTGGCTCATCTAGAATTAATATACTTGGCGAATGCATTAGTGCTTGCGCGATACCTAAACGTTGTCTCATACCTAATGAGTAAGACTTCACCTTTTTATTCATCGCGTCTGATAAGCCAACAATCTCGACGACTTGCTTCATTCGCTCCTCTGTAATCGTAGGCATCATACGCTGGTATTGCTTAAGATTATCCCAGCCTGTCATATACGCATAAAACTCCGGATTCTCTACAATCGCCCCTACACGAGCAACTGCCTTGGAAAAGCTAGTGCGTATGCTATGGCCGTTAATAAGCACTTCTCCGCCTGTCATTCCTATTAAACCGACAATCATTCGAATCGTCGTTGTTTTTCCTGCTCCATTCGGACCTAACAAGCCGACAATCTCACCTTTTCTCACCTGAAAGCTCAGCTGATCAACGATCGTTTGCTTTCCGATCTTTTTCGTTACTTTATCTAATTCCAATACAACATCCTGTTGATGCGACATTACGTTCCTCACTCCTAACCAATATAGTGTATCTGTGTATTAGTTACATAGTACACTATAACATCTATATTGTAAATAGATGGATGTAAAAAAATAAAAGCGGCAAATGCAGTGATTGCATTTGCCGCTTTTGGGTTTACTAGTAAATCCATAGAACATACAGAATCTGAGTATTCTTTTCTATCCGACCGACATTCTCATATTCTCATATTCTCATAGGAGCCCATCATGTTGGTGGACGAATTGCAACGGAACTGAGAAGCCTTATTCGTATATATTGGCCAAGTATATAATCCTAACGGAAGTGAGCGTCGCTATTAGACAAAATCCCTTAACTATGAAGTGAAAACGGGACAATAACGTCTCGGAGTTCCGTTAGCCAATAAATTGATCATAATTTGTTGGTATAAGGTCTCTCTGTTCCGTTAGCATGCGATCTCATGATATACGGCGTCATCAAAGTCGGACTTTTTAACTTCCCCTTTAAATGTAGGTTAAAAAGTTCGGCTTTCAGAACCAAGAAGATAGCATAAAGCTAGGGAACGAGGAGCACAGCGTACGTTTTGTGTACGTGAGCACCGCAGGCTCCCGATGAATGCTATCTTCGACGCCGACTAAGCTACAACGCATGACATCGTCATCAAAGTCGGACTTTTTAACTTCCTCTATGTTTAACCAGTCGCTTGAGATGCCACAATCGTAACAAGATACTCCTTCGGTGATGAAGTCAAGCTAACCCCTTCAGGTAGAACTAAGTCACTTGCCTGAACAGTATCACTAATCTTCATGTTACTAATATCAACCGTCAACGAAGCAGGGATTAGATGCGGGAGTGCAATGACTTCGATAAATGTACTATCGGTTTGCACAATTCCACCCTCTTTAGTTCCGATCGGAGTACCTGCAAAAATAAGCGGCAGACGTGTGCGAACCTCTTGCTTCGCATTTACACGTAGAAAGTCGATATGAATGACTTCTCCGCTTACCGGATCACGCTGCATATCCTCCAAAAGCACTGGAATCTTATCTTCACTGTTAATCTGGAGATATACAACACTACCTCCACCTGTCTTCATCCATTGTAAAAACTCTTTTCTCGGAACATCAATAATTACATTGTCACTCTCTGGTCCGAATACAACGGCAGGAATTCTACCTGCTTGACGTAACTGCTTTAATTGGGCGCGATTGCTCTTACCTCTTAAGTTAACTGAAATTAGATTGTTCATATTATCTATCTCCTTTATATACCCTGTGCTTTTTCAAAATCAATTGCCACAATGACTACGGATTCCGCTCTCACATATATGTGAGAGACACTAGAGCTTCATCGCATCATTCCCCCTTTCACTATATAAATAGGCACCTCATCCTCACGAATGAAATGCCTATTACACTACCATATCATATCGTATCTTGAAAGTCTAATATACACAGTAGCTAGCAAGAACAACATCGTTCTGATCTAATGACTGCTGCACATCGATGATCCGCTGATTGGCAGATCCGCGAAATCTTAACCCGGGCTGTCGCATATGCAGCATAAATCTCCCGTCTACCAACACATCAATATACTGCAACAGCTTCACATTAGATTGATAGTTTGCAGCTTTGCAATTATTAAGCTGTTCCCAAGTAAAGCCCGAATAGCTCCATACATCAAGTCCTAACTGCTTTGCCCTTTGCGCTATACCTATTAAAGCCTCCGTCTGTAAAAAAGGCTCTCCTCCCGAAAGCGTAATTCCGCGATGAAGCTTAATCTGCTCCATCTCTGAAATAATGCTAGACGTATCGATCTCCATTCCAGCAGTTAACGAGTGTGTCTCGGGATTATGACAGCCTGCGCAATGATGCACACAGCCTTGAGTCCAAATAACCATCCTGAGCCCTGGTCCGTCGACGATACTATCCTTTGTAATTGGTGCAGCAAGTCTTATTTTCATCTCGCAACATCTCCAGCTATTCATTTATGCTTAATACGATCATGAACCTCCGCTCGCTTAGCATTATTAAAGCGTTCCAAACTTCCTACCAAATAACCTGTAATACGTCTAATTCGTTGGAAAGAAACTCCTTCTTCAGATTCACTGCGTCCACATCCTGGACAGCGATCTCCTTCAATAACACCGTGATAGCCACATACGGGATCTCGATCTACAGGATGATTAATGCTCCCATAACCAATCCCTGCACGCTTCATCTCACGAATGATTTGTTCAAATGCTTCGATATTGTGAGTTGGATCTCCATCCAATTCAACATAAGTGATGTGACCACCATTACATAGCTCATGATACGGAGCTTCAACGTGAATTTTCTCATAGGCTGTTACATTGTAATGTACAGGCACATGATATGAATTCGTATAATAGTCTCGATCTGTAATGTTCGGTATTACTCCATATTGGTTACGATCCATTACAGTAAAACGACCGGATAATCCTTCCGCGGGTGTAGCAATTAAAGAAAAATTCAAGCGATATAGCTTACTCGCTTCATCCATACGTTTACGCATATGACCTACGATTCGCAAACCAAGCTGCTGGGCATGTTCCGATTGACCGTGATGCTCACCAATAAGAGCAATTAAGCATTCAGCCAATCCGATAAAGCCGACAGCTAGTGTACCTTGCTTAATCACCTCAGCAATTGTATCCGCTGCGTTCAATAATTGTGAACCGCGCCATATTCCTTGTCCCATCAGGAAAGGGAAATTTCTCACTTTCTTACGTCCTTGAAATGCCATACGTTCAAGCAATTGCTGAATTACTAGTTCTATACTTTCATCCAGCTCGGTGAAGAATTGATCCAGCTTATCATCACGTTGACTTAGCAATCCATGCTTAATTCCTAAGCGCGGCAAATTAATTGTAGTAAAGGAAAGATTACCTCTTCCACTTACTACTTCATCTCCAGCAACATTGCCTAACACTCTAGTCCTGCACCCCATATAGGCCACTTCTGTTTCGGGATGATTAGCGCGATAGTACTGCGCATTAAACGGAGCATCGATAAAACTAAAGTTCGGAAATAATCGCTTTGCTGATACTTTGCAGCTTAATTGCAACAAATCGTAGTTCGGATCATCTGGATTGAAATTAATGCCTTCTTTAACCTTAAAGATAACAATTGGAAAAATTGCTGTTTCTCCATTGCCTAAACCTTGTTCCAGTGCAAGCAATAAATTCTTACTTACCATTCTTCCTTCAGCAGAAGTGTCTGTTCCAAAATTAACACTTGAAAATGGCACCTGCGCACCTGCTCTAGAATGCATCGTATTGAGATTATGTATGAATGCCTCCATGGCTTGAAACGCTTTTCGATTTGTTTCTACATAAGCTTCTTGATAAGCAAACTGTTGAACTTTACTCGCTATACGCTCACTCAAGTCAAGATCCCGCATTAAATTATTATGTTCAGTTCGTACATAAAGGTCAGCATACTGAAGTGCAAGCGCTACGCTAGCCTCTTGTTCGATTCGTTGAACCCAACCTTTTAAGGCTGAACCGAGTCGTTCATCAGTCAAATCGGTTAGCAGCTTTATCGCCTTACCTATGTGAAGCTCATAACTCTTTTTGAACGTTTTTCTAATTCCATCTGACAACGCATAATCAAAATAAGGAATGCTTTGACCACCATGTTGATCATTCTGATTACTTTGAATGACTACAGCAGCAAGTGCGCCGTAACTCATAATATCGTTGGGCTCGCGCAAAAATCCATGGCCGGTTGAAAAACCATCTTTGAACAACGCCAATAAATCAATTTGACAGCAAGTTAATGTACCCATATTCATAAAGTCAAGATCATGGATGTGAATATCGCCAGAACGATGTTTTTCCGAAAAATTGGGGCTTAATAAGTGATCATGACAAAACAGCTTAGAAACCTCACTGCCATATTGAAGCATCATCCCCATAGCTGTATTGCCATCAATATTTGCATTTTCTCTTTTTCGATCATCTTCAGTTGCATCACCGTATGTAATTTGTGCAATAGCCTTCATTAACTTAGAATTTTGCGGATCCATTACAGACCTCCTCGTATATATATACAATATATAGTGCTTTACACTATCCATAAACACTACATGTATTATATATCAAGTTTTTATCTTTGTTGTGATTCTAGATTAACATTCAAAAAGTCTCCACAAAGCTGCAGTAATAATGAATTCGTCATCATTTTTTCACAAATAAAAAGGCTTAGTACAGTTCAGAATACACTGTATAAGCCTTTTGCTTTCAATTTTTAATTATCCGAGAACAACACGATCATCAGCCATTTTCTTGCCGCTAATCTGTTCAAATTCGCCTAACAAGCGTTCGACTGTCAGCTCGTTTTTGCGATCCTCATTCACCTGCAAAATAATACGACCTTTATCCATCATAATTAAACGATTACCTAAGCGAATCGCCTGCTCCATATTATGCGTAACCATTAATGTCGTCAGATTTAGATCTTTAACAATTTTCTCTGTTAGATCAGTGACAAGCTCTGCACGAGCTGGATCAAGTGCTGCTGTATGCTCATCAAGCAGTAGAATCTGAGGACGTGTAAAAGTAGCCATAAGCAAGCTTAGCGCTTGACGCTCGCCACCGGATAGAAGACCTACTTTGGCACTCATACGATTTTCCAGCCCGATGCCTAGTTTAGCTAGCTCTTCTCTAAAGATCATCTTCGTTTTTCTCGTTACACCGAATGAAAAACCGCGTGCCTGCCCACGCTTATAAGCAACAGCCAAATTCTCCTCGATCGTCATTCGAGGTGCTGTACCAGCCATTGGATCCTGAAACACTCGTCCAATCCATTGACTTCGCTTATGTTCTGGCAAGTAGCTCACATCATGTCCATCTATTTCAACAACCCCAACATCAGGCTTTAGAACTCCCGATATAATATTCATCAACGTAGATTTACCAGCACCATTACTTCCGATTATCGTTACGAAATCACCTTGCTTAAGATGCAATTCTGCTTTTAGTAGAGCAATCTTTTCGTCGATCGTTCCTGGATTAAACAACTTTGAAACTTCTTTAATGTGCAACATCTAGTTTGTGCCTCCTTTCGAGGCTAGTTTCTCAATGACTTCTGCGGTTCGTTTGCGTGATAAACTCTTTTCTTGAATAGCTGATCTAATCGTAGGAATAATTAGTGCACCAACAATAATTATTGCTGTTATTAGCTTCATATCTTGAGCGTCCATTCCTGGCACTCTTAGAGCGAGTGCATAGATAAGACGGTATGCTATTGCACCTAAAACTACGGCAAGCGTCGTACGGAAGATCGAAGATTTGCCGAAAATAGCTTCACCAATAATAACGGATGCTAGACCAATAACGATCATCCCAACCCCCATATTATTGTTCGTCTGATTCGTCGAAAACGCGATCAATGCACCTGACGTCGCGACTAACGCATTAGACAATGAAACACCGATAATCGTCGTACGATCGGTGTTTGCCCCAAAACTCTTGATCATTCGTTGATTGTCGCCAGTTGCGCGCAGACTTAATCCAATATTCGTTTTGAAGAAAAGATCCAGCAATAGCTTTACACCTACGGCCATAATTAACCCAATAAGCAAAACACTTGCACCATCGAATAAATTCGCTTCACCGCGAAGCGATAAGTTAGGCTTACCCATAATTCTCAAGTTAATAGAATATAATGCAATCATCATAATAATTCCGGACAGTAGGCCGTTAATTTTACCTTTTGTATGAAGTAGCCCTGTCATTAAACCTGCTAGTGCACCACCAACAAAAGAACATAATAAAGATATTATCGGTGGTGTTCCATTTATCGTCATCACAGTAGCAATAGCTGCCCCAGTTGTAAAGCTTCCGTCAACCGTCAAATCAGGAAAATCAAGCACGCGATACGTTATATATACGCCAAGTGCCATTAATGCATACAATAAACCGCTTTCCAAAGCGCCTACTAAAGACGTCAGCACATGTACCTACCTCCAAGTCGTCATATCAATCATCTAAATATTACATTAGCTGAATGTTCTACTATTATTATGTTATTAAAAAAGGGATCAGTATATCCTGATCCCTACGAAATACTTGCCTCAAAATGCTACTATTCGATGATATTTGTACTTGGATCTTTTACGTATGCTTTCATTTCATCCGTAACTGTAATCCCCATCTCTTCTGCAGCACCTACGTTAAGGATGTAATCAAGATTTTCTGGTTTGCGAATATTCATTTCGCCAGGGTTTTTACCTTCTTTTAAGATTTCAAGCAACATTTGGCCAACTTCATAGCCATGATCATAGTACTTAAAGCCAACTGTTGCAAATGCGCCAGCTTCTACTGTATCACGATCAGAAGTGAAAAATGGAAGATCATGCTTATGTGCTACATCTAGCATAATATCAATTGCTTCTACTACTGTATTATCGAGTGTTACATAAAGCGCGTCTACTTGACCAACAAGCGATTGTGCAGCTTGCGGAATATCTGAGCTGTTAGCAATCGGTGCTTCAATAAGCTCGATGTTATGCTCTGCAAGACGTGCCTTTGCTGTATCAGCCATAACAACAGCGTTAGGTTCCCCTTTGTTGATAACGATACCCACTTTTTTTACCTCTGGAAACTCAGCAGCAATAAAGTCCATCAATTGATGTATTGCATCTGGATTGGAGTCTGATGCTCCAGTAACGTTACCACCGGATGCTTCCAACGAAGGAACAAGCTTTGCGTCAATCGGATCAGTCACCGCCGCAAACACAACAGGAGAATCTGTAATTTCATCAACAAGAGCTGATGCACTTGGTGTTGCAATCCCAACAGCTACATCTGGTTTACCATCTTTAATTTTTTGAGATATGGGCTGTAAGTTGTTAAAATCAGCCTGCGCATTTTGGAAATCAATAACTAGGTTTTCACCTTCTACTAGACCTCCATCTGATAAAGCTGCAATAATACCTTCCTTAACAGCATTCAACGATGGGTGTTCAACAAACTGAGAAATCGCGACTTTATATGTTTTCTCTTCACCGCTGTTCCCACCAGTATTACCGTTACTATTGCTTGTACCATTTGAACTTTCGCCTTCACCACACGCTGCTAATACAATCATCAGCGCTACTAGCAACGTTGCCAATAAACCTCTCTTCTTCATCGTTTGACCCCTCTCAACCTCATTTAGCTTTAACCGCTTTAAATCATCTTAATATTAACGCTGATTCGCGTCAACACATTAAATAAATAAGGTAAATATTTATACATAGAACACAAAAAAAGCTCCCAGTAAACTGGGAGCTTTTAAGCAGCTTAAGCTGCGGATCAATTAAGCTTGGATAGAAGCAACCGCACCTGCACCTACTGTACGACCACCTTCACGAATTGAGAAGCGAGTACCTTCTTCAACCGCGATTGGAGCGATCAATTCAACAGTTACAGTGATGTTGTCACCAGGCATAACCATTTCAGAACCTTCAGGAAGGTTGATGATACCAGTTACGTCAGTTGTACGGAAGTAGAACTGTGGACGGTAACCAGTGAAGAAAGGCTTATGACGGCCACCTTCTTCTTTAGTTAGAACGTAGATAGAAGCAGTGAACTTAGTGTGTTGTTTAACAGAACCTGGCTTAGCTAGTACTTGGCCACGCTCGATGTCTTTACGATCAACACCACGAAGAAGAGCACCGATGTTATCGCCTGCTTGAGCATAGTCAAGCAATTTACGGAACATCTCAACGCCTGTTACTACAGACTTACGAACATCTTCTTGTAGACCGATGATTTCGATCTCGTCACCAACTTTGATTTCGCCACGCTCAACACGACCAGTAGCAACTGTACCACGACCAGTGATTGTGAACACGTCCTCAACTGGCATTAGGAAAGGCTTGTCAGTTGCACGTTCTGGAGTTGGGATGTAAGTGTCAACTTGTTCGAACAACTCAACAATTTTGTCAGCCCACTCACCATTTGGATTTTGTAGAGCTTCACGAGCAGAACCACGGATGATTGGAGTATCATCACCAGGGAATTCATACTCAGAAAGAAGATCGCGAACTTCCATTTCAACAAGCTCAAGAAGCTCTTCGTCTTCAACCATATCACATTTGTTCAAGAATACTACGATGTAAGGAACACCTACTTGACGAGAAAGTAGAATGTGCTCACGTGTTTGTGGCATTGGACCGTCAGCAGCAGATACTACTAGGATCGCGCCGTCCATTTGAGCAGCACCAGTGATCATGTTTTTAACATAGTCGGCGTGACCTGGGCAGTCAACGTGTGCATAGTGACGGTTAGCAGTCTCATACTCAACGTGAGAAGTAGAGATTGTGATACCGCGCTCGCGCTCTTCTGGAGCTTTATCGATTTGGTCATAGCCCATAGCTGCTCCACCGTTTCTTACAGAAAGAACAGTAGTGATTGCAGCAGTTAGAGTTGTTTTACCATGGTCAACGTGACCGATAGTACCAATATTAACGTGTGGTTTGTTACGTTCAAATTTAGCTTTTGCCATTGAACTTAATCCTCCTCAATATATCTAATTTAAGTTTATGTGTAGGCCGAGTTTAGACTATTTTATATCTAAATTCGGCCAAAATCAAATATTCGATTATTCGCCTTTGTTTTTAGCAATAATGCCTTCAGCGATTGTACGAGGAACTTCTTCATAGTGAGAAAGCTCCATAGCGAATACCCCACGTCCTTGAGTACCAGAACGTAGTGTTGTTGAGTAACCAAACATCTCAGATAGAGGCACTTTAGCGCGGATAATTTGTGCTCCAGCGCGAGTGTCAGAACCTTCAATGCGTCCACGACGAGAGCTGATCATACCCATTACGTCACCGAAGTATTCTTCAGGAACTGTAACTTCAACTTTCATGATTGGCTCAAGAATGACTGGGTTACATTTGTCTTTAGCAGCTTTAAGCGCTAGAGAACCTGCAATTTTGAACGCCATCTCAGAGGAGTCGACGTCATGGTATGAACCATCAACAACTGTTGCTTTAATATCAACAAGTGGATAGCCTGCAACCACACCATTTTTCATGGATTCTTCGATACCAGCTTGGATCGGGGAGATGTATTCACGAGGAATCGCACCACCGACGATTTTGCTTTCGAACACGAATCCTGAACCAGCCTCAAGTGGTTCAAACTCAACCCAGCAATGACCGAATTGACCTTTACCACCAGACTGACGAACGAACTTACCTTCAACTTTCGCAGGAGTGCGGAATGTTTCACGGTAAGCAACTTGAGGAGCACCAACATTTGTTTCCACTTTAAACTCACGACGCATACGGTCTACAAGTACGTCAAGGTGAAGCTCACCCATACCAGCGATAATTGTTTGACCTGTTTCTTCGTCAGTGTAAGCACGGAAAGTTGGATCTTCCTCAGCAAGTTTGGAAATCGCAACACCAAGTTTATCTTGGTCAGCTTTTGTTTTAGGCTCGATTGCGATTTGGATAACTGGATCAGGGAAGTTCATGGATTCAAGAATAACTGCATTCTTTTCATCACATAGTGTATCTCCTGTCGTAGTATCCTTCAAACCTACAGCAGCTGCGATATCGCCAGAGAATACTTCTTGGATCTCTTCACGGTGATTCGCATGCATTTGCAAGATACGACCGATACGCTCACGTTTGCCTTTTGTAGAGTTCAATACGTAAGATCCGGAGCTAAGAACACCAGAGTATACGCGGAAGAACGTCAAACGACCAACATAAGGGTCTGTCGCAATTTTGAATGCAAGTGCTGAAAATGGCTCGCTATCAGAAGAAGGACGAGTCGTTTCAGTACCGTCTTCTAGCGTACCTTTAATTGCAGGAATATCAACCGGAGAAGGTAGATAAGCTACAACTGCATCAAGCATCGGTTGTACCCCTTTGTTACGGTAAGAAGAACCGGCAACAACAGGGAAAATTTTAGTTTCGCAAACACCTGTACGAAGTGCAGCTTTGATTTCTGGAATCGAAATTTCTTCGCCTTCTAGATATTTCATCATTAGCTCTTCGTCTAGCTCTGCTACTTTTTCGATAAGCTCATTGCGCAGCTCTTCAACTTGATCAGCATAATCAGCAGGAACTTCGCCAGCAACAGCATCAGTACCTTTGTCATCGTTGTACGTGTAAGCTACACGCTCAATGATGTCGATTACGCCAATAAAGTCGGATTCAGCACCCATTGGTACTTGAATCGCTACTGCATTAGCTTGTAGACGTTCACGCATATCCTTAATTACGTTTAAGAAATCTGCACCGATAATATCCATTTTGTTAACATACGCAATACGAGGTACGTTGTATTTATCAGCCTGACGCCATACAGTTTCAGATTGCGGCTCTACGCCTTCTTTAGCACTAAATACGCCTACAGCCCCGTCCAATACGCGTAGGGAACGTTCAACCTCAACTGTGAAGTCAACGTGTCCTGGAGTATCAATGATATTGATGCGGTGACCTTTCCATTGAGCTGTTGTAGCAGCAGATGTGATTGTGATACCACGCTCTTGCTCTTGCTCCATCCAGTCCATAGTAGCTGTACCTTCATGAGTTTCACCGATCTTATGATTACGGCCAGTGAAGAAAAGGATACGCTCAGTCGTTGTTGTTTTACCCGCATCGATATGCGCCATGATACCGATGTTACGTGTATTTTCCAAGGAGAATTCTCTTTTACCCACAGTGATTTTCTCCTTTCAATTCTCTTGATTCTACCAACGGTAGTGTGCGAATGCTTTGTTAGCTTCCGCCATTTTGTGAGTATCCTCACGTTTTTTCACAGATGCACCAGTGTTGTTGGAAGCATCGATGATTTCTGCTGCCAAACGTTCTTCCATCGTTTTCTCACCGCGGTTGCGAGAGTAGTTAACCAACCAGCGAAGTGCTAGTGCCGTACGGCGTTCTGGTTTAACCTCGATAGGTACTTGATAGTTAGCTCCACCTACACGACGAGCTTTAACTTCAAGTACAGGCATGATGTTCTTCATAGCTGCTTCAAAAACTTCCATTGGATCATTACCAGTACGTTCTTGAACCAATTTGAATGCATCATACAAAATTGTTTGCGCAACGCCTCTTTTACCGTCGATCATAATACGGTTAATCAAGCGTGTTACCAGTTTAGAGTTATACAACGGATCTGGTAGCACATCGCGTTTTGTAACAGGACCTTTGCGTGGCATTTAGAAGTCCCCCTTTCATTATTATTATTAATTGTTGTTGGTTGTTGGTTTGACGTTGCTCTATTGTGAGCAGTCGATTATTTTTTAGCTTTAGGACGTTTCGTACCGTATTTAGAACGAGCTTGCATACGGTTGTTCACACCCGCAGTATCTAGCGCACCACGAACGATGTGGTAACGAACCCCCGGTAAGTCTTTAACACGACCACCACGGATAAGAACTACGCTGTGCTCTTGAAGGTTATGTCCGATACCTGGAATGTACGCAGTAACCTCGATACGGTTAGTTAGACGTACACGCGCATATTTACGAAGCGCGGAGTTCGGCTTCTTCGGAGTCATTGTACCTACACGAGTACAAACACCACGTTTTTGCGGAGCGCTGATTTCTGTAGCCTCACGTTTCAACGCGTTGAAACCTCTTTGCAAAGCTGGAGATTTTGACTTAACTACTTTTGCTTGACGTCCTTTACGAACGAGCTGGTTGATTGTTGGCAATTGTGCCACCCCCTTCCCATAATTATGTCATTTATATTGGTAGACATTTCACCCTGATTTCAAGCCCACAGATCCAGGCGAATCATAATTTATCGTAAGAAATCCTATACCTGTTTCCTAGGCGCACTCAGATATAGTATCACTTATGGCATTGCTATGTCAAGTTGTCTTTAAGGCTTTGTGAATATTTTTTTCATGTGCGGTGAATATCTGTTGCACGCGGCATCCAGAGGCGTCTGTCGATCTTCGTCGCTTGAGAGCGCATCGCTTCGTCCGTCCATTCCTCCGTCGCTTGAGAGCGCATCGCTTCGTCCGTCCATTCCTCCGTCGCTTGAGATCGCATCGCTTCGTCCGTCCATTCCTCCGTCGCTTAAGAACGCATCGCTT
>Ga0160467_100353_pt1 | contig 48498 bp, 41 predicted proteins | sample HID1972I_E11MG_FD_108221 | JGI IMG/M metagenome (GOLD analysis project Ga0160467, IMG submission 108221) | Enriched pill bug-associated microbial communities from UW Madison campus, WI, USA - HID1972I_E11 MG | ecosystem: Host-associated > Arthropoda: Insects > Digestive system > Unclassified ... | reverse complement strand
ATCATAAAACGAGCTTTACATGGCAAGATGCTCAAGTAGAATCAGAGACAGAAGTTTACTCGAATCGACAGAAGGATAAGGTATACCGATACTTTCGGGGATTGTTTCGACCGATTAACGATTACTATTATTATGTATATAACTTTCCAGATCGTGGTTTTTTTATAGAACGTGGTACGTTAACTGATGGTAACTGGAAAACACTCGACACCGTTGTTCTTGATATTCCCGTTAAACGTTTGGTTCAGGAAAACAATAACGTCTGGGAGTTTTCCATTGAGAACACTTATGGTTTGACGGAGGCTGAGGGAGATGTTTATTTTACACTAACATCGCCTCCTAAATATAAAGGTATGAATGGCATCTACAGACTAAACTTTGATCAATGGGAACAAGAAACAGAACCAATAATGACGTTTAATCTCAACAATACTAGTGTAGAAGAGGAGACAGGAACAGCAGTGCTAGGATTAGAGTCTGTTAATGATATCCTCGCATTAATTTTAGTTAAAGATAATGCGTTAGTCATTGAAGGATATCAGACGAACGGTGCTAAGCTAGGCGAAATTGTTTTATCTCCTTTTATATTTGAGCATATTAATGCTGAGTTTGCAGACGAAGATACGTTAGCGCGTTATGAAGTGAGATATGAGGCGTATAGCCAAGAAGAAACAGGAGTACTAAGCTTAAGCTTTAATAGCGATCAATCCCATCGCACCATCGTAACGTTACAGCGCTCTGAAGATGAGCTAAAGCTTATAGACATAACGGAAATTACTAAAGAAGATGACCTACTTCGTGAGCATGGCGATAACGAACATGGTGAGCGTTTTATTACGTATAAGGATGGTAGGCTTTACTATGTTGGTGTATTCCATGAATATATCGATAAAGAAGGTTACGCATTGGATAATATGTCACCGATTCGATTACTTATTCGTGTGTATGAGCAAGGGAACATCGTGTACACAGATGAGCTGTTGACCGATGTTAATGATGATCTGCTTCGAGTTAATCAGTATGATTTATCTCATTACAACTATGATCGGGCCGAGTATCGTAACTTTTATAATCTTTATATTCATTGAATGTGGGTTTATGTGTGCTATGTTGAGCAAAAGCTTGTACAGAAAAATGCAGTTATCAATCGATGCTAGTAAGGGGGCGGGTATGCGTGATCGAATTGAAGTTTTTAGAAAAAGCTGCGCTGAATATCAAAGACTTAACACTGCGACCTGGAGAGGTAACAGCATTAGTAGGCGCGAACGGAAGCGGGAAGACGACATTGCTCAAGATGATTATGGGGCTGAGTGAGATTGGAAGCTATGGTGATGTTCTTATCGACGGAAAGCCAGTGCAGAAGCAATATGAGTTACTTTCATTCATAACGGAGGAAGGTAGTTACTTTCCTTATATGACCGCAGAGCAGTATGGTCTATTTCTTGCTGACTACTATCCTAAGTTCAATCGTGCAAGATACGAGCAGCTTCTTGAATATTTCGATCTATATCCTAGTTATCGGATAAAGACGATGTCGACCGGTCAAAAGTCGAAGTTGGAAATATGCGCAGGCTTTTCAAAGGGCGCGAAGTATATTCTAATGGACGAACCGTTTAACGGTAAGGATATGTTTACGCGTCGTGATTTTCTAAAGCTGATGATATCAAGCATGAAGGAAGATGAAGCCATTATTGTAACGACACATATGATTGACGAGATCGAAAACGTCGTCGACCGCGCGATCGTTTTGCACAATGGACGAGTGAAGGCGGATGTTATGATTGACGAGCTCCGCGAGGAAGGGCGGACGCTGCCTGAGCTTATGGCAGAAAAGGCACGCTATAACCCTAAAACAACAATGAAATTAGAGGATTAGTGCAATGCGCTGATCCTCTAATTTATTATACAACGTTATTATTTTGTACAAACTCTCTCCGATGCACTGGCAGTCAAGTATCTAAAAAATGTTTAAACTCTACTGAACCTTTTTCCCTCAGAGAGCGAATTAAGAGTTGTAACACGTCAAGGAGGGCCCCCCATGAACGATAAAGAGTTACTTTCGTGGCTTGAAAAAGCAACGATGGGCGACGAGTCTGCCTTTCAACTTGTCTATCAGGCGACTCACCAAGACGTCTATCGCACGGTTGCTTTTCTCGTCTACGACAAACAGGACATTGAGGATATCGTGAATGAAGTTTATATGCGGATGTGGCGGTCGTTTCACACGTACGACTCGAATCGGCCGTTTCGGTATTGGCTGCACGGGATTACTGTACACCAGGTACAGGATTGGAAAAGAAAGGCTTGGCGTCGAATTCGCCTGTTCGAACGAAATCGTCAGCTGACTTGCGAACAGTTCGAGTGGACAGATGAAGCTGTTCTGCAGTCTGAAACGCAGTATGAACTTCTCAGTCTAGTTCGCCAGCTGTCATACAAGCTACGTGTGGTCGTCATCCTGCGCTATTTTCACGATTATGCTTTGGCAGAAATCGCAGATATGCTGCAAATTCCTGTAGGTACAGTGAAATCCAGACATCATTTGGCGCTGAAAGAACTACGTAAAAGCTTTGCAACGATAGGAGGAGATGCATATGTCCATTGATAAGGAATTACGTGAAGAACTGCATCAGGCAGCAGATTCGATGCATAGCCCACCCCATTTGTATGGACGTGTCCGCCAGTCCTATCGACACTATGTAAATGAAAAGAGAGGGAGAAATCCGATGAAAAAACGCATTCTGATAGCCTTTGCCGCAGTGTTAATTTTAATTCCGTCCGCCGTACTTGCTTCTAATTATTTGGCCGATGATATTTTTGGTTCTCCGACGGTACTTGAACAGCACGGAGGTACAGAGGAAGATTATCAAGTAATCGAAGAAATGTTTCAGGTAGCAAAGGGCAAACTCACGGAAGACGAATTCAAGGAGTATATGGAGCTGACTAAACAGTTGATGCAATTAAAGCTGAAGATTACCGATAACAACGGGGTCGTACATGAGGAGAACTTGACCGAGGAAGAGCAGCAGCAGTATGAGAAGCTCGGGTCCAAACTAGCTCCATACTTTGAGAAGATAACCGAAACTGATAACCCGTAATTCATAAATCGTAAGTCCATAAGCTGTAAGACCATAAACCGTAAGACAGTAAGCCGTAAGACCATAAAGCAGGGACCCATTCGAATTGGAATGGGTCCCTTTTTTCGTCATATCAATTAGTTTATCTACAAACGAGTAGAGCATATATTTAATGAACATATGTGAGAATACCAGTAAGAACTAGACGGTCATTCCAGTAGTGCTTACGGAACTGAGAAACCTTATTTATACAATTCTTACTTTTTTTACTGTCTAACGGAACTGAGCGCCTCTATTGGCCACTATTCGCTTAAAGTTGAGCGATTTAGTCGAGATAGAGTCTTTGAGTTCCGTTAGAATTAAATACTTGGAAAATTTACTGTAATAAGGCCTCTGAGTTCCGTTACAACTAGTTCACTGTAATGAGGACGCCGAATTTGCAACAAGTGTGCGCCAAGTGCGCGGAACAAGTGTGCGTTTCAAGTGCGCGCCAAGTGTGCGTGTCAAGTGCGCGCTAAGTGTGTGCATCAAGCACGCAACAAGTGTACGCAACGAATACGCGCCAAGTGTGTGCGTCGAGCGGACGCACTTGGCGCTTTTTTATTAAAGATCTTCTTTAGGTATATAATTAAAAATTTCGCCAGATTCCAAGGAATCAATTAGTCGCTCCAACCAACGGTAGTAGCTGAGTGCTTCTTTAATTTTTTGCTCGTCATGCTCTAATATCGAAAGAAATTCCGCATCATCTGGATACTGTTGCTTTAGATCCTCGATATCCTTCGCTGCACGCTTCATTGCGCCCATATTCTGCTCGACAGCTTTTCTCCATTTAATTGAAAAATAATCTGCGAAATTTTGATGGAAATCAGATTCTACCATGTATAAGTCTTTCCGTGAACCTTTACTCCACACCTTGCTAATCATTTTTAGATCGTGCAGGGTGCGCATTCCCGTACTCATGGACGTTTTGCTCATTCCCATCGTTTCGCTCATTTCATCGAGTGTTACAGGATGCTGGTTGAAATACATATGACCATATAAATGTCCAATCGATAAAGTTACACCGTATAAGTCCATATTTTTTCCGATTGAATCAATGACTCTTTTACGTGCGTTATGCAGTTTTCCGATCTGTTCATCCGTCAATGCTGCAAGATTATTCATGTCGTTCCTCCTAGGAGAAGACTCTCCTTCACATTCTTATATTAAGTATTGTAAACAATAGCATGTATTTATGTAAAGAAACCGATCATATTGAAAAACGGAGGTATTCAGAGTATACAGGACGTAAAGTACGTAAAGTTAAAACTGTACAAACTATACGAGGGCTCACGCCTTTTGACCTTCTCTGATAAATATCGATACACTAGTAAGGTCGAAAAGATTCAAAAAGGAGGCATCATATGGCGATCTTAGAAGCCAAAAGGCTAACTAAAATATTTGGATCAGATCCGAAAAAAGCAATTCCATTACTAGATAAGGGATGGTCAAAAGAAAAGATTCTGGCAGAGACAAATATGACTGTCGGAGTGAACCAAGCCAATTTCAGTATTGAGGAAGGACAAATTTTTGTCATTATGGGTTTGTCCGGAAGTGGTAAATCTACACTAGTTCGTCTTCTTAATCGGTTGATTGAACCAACTTCGGGTGAGATCTTATTTAAAGGGAAAGACATCTTAAGCATGTCTGCTGAAGAGCTTCGCAAGTTCAGAAGAAAGAATGTAGGCATGGTTTTTCAGAAATTCGCACTTTTCCCTCATCGTACTGTGATTCAAAATATTGAATTCGGTCTTGAGGTTCAAGGAATTCCGAAAAAAGAGCGTCGAGAAATGGCTATGCAGGCTTTAGAATTAGTTGGATTGAAGGGCTGGGAGAACAGCTATCCAGATCAACTCAGCGGTGGTATGCAGCAGCGGGTTGGGCTAGCTAGAGGACTTGCCAATGAGCCCGATGTGTTACTAATGGATGAAGCTTTTAGTGCGCTAGATCCATTGATTCGAAAGGACATGCAGGATGAATTGGTTGAACTTCAATCAAAAATGAAGAAAACCATTGTATTTATTACGCATGATCTGAATGAAGCATTACGTATAGGCGATCAAATCGCGCTAATGAGAGATGGCAGCATCGTACAGATCGGCACACCAGAAGAAATATTAATGCAGCCTGCCAACAAGTATGTAGAACGATTCGTAGAGGATGTAGATTTATCTAAGGTTCTCACTGCTTCTCATGTCATGATTAAGCCGGAGACGATTACGCTAGAGCGTGGTCCTCGTGTCGCGCTTCAGCTTATGAGAAGTCGAGGAATCTCGAATCTATATGTCGTCGATAAAAGTATGCGCCTGCTCGGTGTTATTACGGCAGAGGATGCAGCAGAAGCAATTAAGTCAGGTCAATCTCTTGAAGAGGTTATGCTTAAAGATGTTCCGACGCTTTCTCCGGACACCGTCATTAATGACATCTTCGATATGATCAGTAATACGAAGGTTCCAATTTCCATTATTGATGAGAGTGGAAGATTGAAAGGGATTGTCGTTCGAGGTGCGGTTCTTGCTGCCTTATCTGGAAACAACGAATTAGAGGCAGGTGAGACATTATGAATATACCAAAAATCCCGTTTGGTAATTGGGTCGAATGGTTAGAGGATTGGTTAAAGCTTAATTTCGATCCACTTTTCAAATTTATTAAAAGCACCATTGGCGGAATGGTTAATGGTCTAGAATTTGTGTTATTAGGAGTGCCTGCTTTAGCACTTATAGTTATTTTTTCAGCCATTGCCTGGTATCTGGGTAAGTGGAGAATGGGTGTGTTTTCACTCATTGGACTGCTCGTTATACAGAATTTAGGCTTATGGGATAAAACGATGCAAACTCTTGCGTTGGTGCTTACTGCGACTATAATATCCGTCCTATTGGGGGTTCCAATTGGCATATTGTGTGCACGTAGCAACAGATTGCAAAAAATTATTAGTCCGATTCTGGATTTCATGCAGACGATGCCAGCATTCGTATACCTTCTCCCGACGGTTACATTTTTCTCCTTGGGTGTTGTTCCGGGAGTAATATCGTCAATTATATTTGCAATCCCACCTACGATAAGGCTTACGAATCTTGGTATCCGCCAGGTACCGTCAGAATTAATTGAAGCGGCAGACGCATTTGGCTCGACTCCAGGTCAAAAATTAGTAAAACTACAGCTTCCTTTGGCTGTACCAACGATTATGGCAGGTATTAACCAGACGATTATGCTCGCACTGTCAATGGTTGTTATCTCGTCTATGATCGGAGCACAAGGTGTAGGTGCTGATGTGTACCGCGCCGTTACGCAAAACAAAACAGGGGTTGGCTTTGAAGCTGGTCTTGCGATCGTCATTCTAGCAATTATCTTAGATAGACTAGCTCAAAATATAGTTAAAAAATCTAAATAAATCAGGAGAGTGATAAGAATGAATAAGAAATGGATCAAAATGTTTACAGCAGTAATGTTGATTATGGCACTTGCAGTTGGTTGTTCAACTTCTAATGGAAGCAGTTCGTCAGACGGTAAAAAAGAAATTACGCTTGCTTACGTAGCGTGGGATTCTGAGATTGCTAGTACGAATGTTGTGCGCGAAGTATTGGAACAACGTTTGGGTTATAAAGTAACGATGCTTCAAGTTGACGCAGGCCCTATGTTTGCAGGTGTTGTTGATGGAAGTGCTGATGCAATGGTAGCCGCTTGGCTTCCAGGTACACACGCTTCTTATATGGAGGAATATGGTGACAAAATTGAGGACCTTGGACCTAATCTAGATGGTGCAAAAGTTGGTTTGGTTGTACCAAGCTATATGGATGTAGACAGCATTGAGGATCTAGCTTCAGTTGGTGAATCGGTGGATTATACGATTATCGGTATTGAGCCTGGTGCTGGGATTATGGAAGCAACAAACAAAGCTTTAGATGAGTACAGCTTGCGCGACGAGTGGACTTTGCTTGAAAGTTCTTCTGCAGCTATGACACAAGAGCTTGTAAATTTATATGAAAAGCAAGAGCCGATTATTGTAACTGGATGGACACCGCACTGGAAGTTCGCGAAAATGGATCTGAAGTACCTAGAGGATCCAAAGGGGGTATATGGTGAGGCTGAGCAAATCCATACGATGACACGTCAAGGGCTTAAAGACGATCAACCGGAAGCTTATGCGTTCCTTGATAGCTTTAACTGGACTCCAGACGATATGGCAGAAGTAATGATTCAAATTCAGGATGGAAAATCTCCTGAAGAAGCATCAAAAGCTTGGGTTGAAGCTAATGCCGATAAAGTTGATGCATGGTTAGCTGAATAATTTAGCATTGATATAGTTCGATACTCGATAGGGTGTCCAGAAAGTCAGTTTTACTGGCTTTCTGGACACCTTTTTTTGAGGATTAGATACTTTGCACGGACGTACTATGGTCGTTATGCCCGAAAAACCGTCTAAAACAGTGCAAAAGGTGCTGGGCCCGGTCGTTTAACACGAAAAACCGTCTAAAACAGTGCAAGAAGGTGCTGGGCTCGGCCGTCGGTTTGGTCGTTTTGTACGAAAAATCATATAAAACTGTGAAAGTAGCTCCACGTTAGGTCATATTGTATGAAAAGTCATACAAAGTAGTAGCAGTAAGCTCTTCGCCCGGTCATTTTGTACGAAAAATCGTACAAAGCAGTACAAGTAGGCTCTTCGCCAGTCTGTTTTGTCCGAAAAGTCGTACAAAACCGTGCTAGTTGGGCCGTCGCACATCACCCAGCGTTTTACAAAAAATCATACAAACTACCTTATAGCGTCCTCATTACACAGAAAACAGGATACCCAGAAATTACAGACACCCAATTTTTGCTGGCCTTTTTAATCTTTGACCCTTATGATCTTTAGCCCTTCTACATTTTCTCAATTCTTCCTTTCTTTATCCCTCTTTTCTTCAGCACTCTGCCTCACTTTTTTTATGCTGCAGCAAACTAGAATTGGCTCACTCTCCGCTTCGACAAATACTGTACCTCATATTAAAATTGTCGAAATGCGTTGATTTACCGCTATATTCGTTGAATTCAACTCATTTAATTAAATAAAACCGATCTTTTCTAATACGCTCTTATTGTTACTATATAGGAAGGGATTTTTCTGTAAATTGTATCCAGTAGGAAACGAGAGGATATGGAAGGATTTAACTGGATCACTCAGGTCATCGCCTCTCCCACTACCTTACCGCAGGTTAGCCAAGGATATGGGCTTATATCAAGGGTGAGTCGATTCGGTAGGTATGTTAACCTAATAACCGTATTCAAAATTACCTGAAGGGAGCATGATGAATGAAAAGATTGAAACACGTTGGGCTTTGCTTAGCGCTAGTCGGGTTATTCGCAGCGCTGCTGATCGGATGCAGCAATAATACTACGGGCAGCTCCAATCAAGCGGGGACAACAGAGACAACAGGCACAACAGAGGGAACGGGGTCAACAGAAACAGAAGGGTCAACTGAGGAAACAGAGACAACATTAGCTAAAGCAAAGCGCGATGGATTCATTACTGTTGGATTTGCTAATGAGATGCCCTATGCTTATGCGACACCTGATGGAAAACTGACAGGAGCATCCGTAGAGGTTGCGCGTACCATATTATCTAATCTAGGCATTGAGCAAATGGATGGTGTACTTACGGAATTTGGATCACTCATTCCAGGCTTACAGGCAAAAAGATTTGACTTGATTACTGCAGGAATGTTTATTACGAAGGAGCGGGCCGAGCAAGTTGACTTCGCCAACCCGGAGTACAGCATCGGTGAAGCGATTGCCGTAAAGAAAGGGAATCCACTTGATCTTCATAGCTATGAGGACATAAAGAATAACGCTGATGCTAAGATCGCGGTGATGGTCGGAGCGATCGAGGTTCAATACCTTGAAAGCGTTGGTGTTCCTAATTCACAAGTCGTTACAGTTCCAGATCAACCATCCGCTATATCCGCACTTCAATCAGGCCGTGTTGATGCAATTACGATGACCGGGCCATCCCTTCAAGCAGTTCTAGACTCTGCTAAGGATGAAGAGATCGAGCGTGTCATGGACTTCGAGCAACCAGTCATCGATGGAGAAAGTGTTCGAGGATATGGAGGAGCAGTGTTCAGACAGGATGACGACGAGTTCCGCGAAGCGTTTAATGCTGAACTGAAAAAGCTTCAGGAGTCGGGTGAGTTGCTTGACATACTAGTATCGTTTGGATTTACCGAGCAAGAGCTTCCAGGCGATATGACAACGGAAGAGCTGCTGCAATAATGGATGTTTTCTCGCTTGAATTATTGCCTCCACTGCTAAAAGGACTAAAGATAACATTACTACTAACCGTTTACAGTACACTTGCAGCGCTGTGCCTCGCTTTTATAGCAGGCTTTGCTCGACTATCGCGCTTCTGGATTGTAAGGAGCATCGCGACCGTGTACGTAGAAGTATTTCGCGGAACATCCTTGCTAGTGCAGTTATTCTGGATGTACTTCGCACTACCTATGCTTCTCGATGATATTCGGATGCCAGCTATGACTGCAGCTTTTATCGCTTTAGGTCTGAACTATGGCGCATATGGCTCAGAGGTAGTAAGAAGCATGATACTTGCAATACCTAAGGGGCAAGTTGAAGCTTCTATTGCACTTAATCTAACACCATACCAGCGTATGAGAAGAGTAATTCTACCACAAGCTTGGTCGATGATGCTTCCTAGCTTTGGAAATTTACAGATTGAGTTGCTGAAGGGTACCTCACTTGTTTATCTCATAACGCTCGCAGATCTCACGTATCAAGGCATGATGCTAAGATCGTTTAACATCTCCCAAACAACCGCGATCTTTATATGGATCCTCATTCTATACTATGCTGTTGCTTCGGTACTAACATACTTGATTCGGTTAGCCGAGCGCAGAGCCGCAGTAGGGAGGGGATAGAGCATGTGGGATTGGAGCTATACATGGGAAGTATTACCTAAGCTATTAAAAGTTGTACCGATTACGATTGCTGTTACGTTAGCAGGTTTTCTAGTTGCAAGTTTGCTTGGGATGCCTTTGGCGCTAGCTAGAAGATCGAAAAGCAGATGGATTTCCTGGCCGATTACAGCTATCGCTGATTTCATTCGAAAAACACCATTAATTATTCAATTGTTTGTATTAGTTTTTGTACTCCCTAAGGCGCTTGGTATAACATTGTCACCATTCATAGCCGGAATTATCGGACTAGGCGTTCATTACAGTACTTATATGTCAGAGGTTTATCGTTCTGGTATAGAGTCAGTCCCGAAAGGCCAATGGGAGGCTTCTACCGCGCTTAACTTTAGTAAAACCAATACATGGTTTCGAATTATATTTCCTCAGTCTATTCCGCCAACGATACCGGTGATGGGTAACTACCTCATCGTTATGTTCAAAGAAACACCTACATTGTCAGCCATTACAGTAGTCGAGCTGCTTATGACAGCCAAAGAACTAGGATCTGGTTCCTTCAAATACCTTGAAGTTTTTACGATAGTCGGGATTATATTCTTTGCACTTAGCTATTCATCATCCCTGCTTGTGCAAGCGATGGAGAAAAAAATGCAAGGAAGAGAAAGGAGTGCAGCAGCAAAATGAGTCAGAATATTCCGTCTCTTCAAGAGCAGCCAATTGTTCGCTATCGAAACGTTACAAAAGCATTTGGAGATCATGTTGTATTGAAAGAATTGAACTTAGATATTATGCCGGGTGAGAAGATTGCTCTTATCGGTCCAAGTGGATCTGGAAAAACAACGATTGCTCGTTTGCTTATGACGCTAGAACAACCCACTTCAGGAACGATCGAAGTAAACGGTGAGATGCTTTGGCATATGCCGCATAAAGGGAAGCTTATTGTAGCCAATGAAAAGCATCTACATCGGATGCGAGGCAGCATCGGAATGGTCTTTCAGCATTTTAACTTGTTTCCCCATATGACCATTCTACAAAACGTAATGGAAGGATTAGTTCAAGTGCGTAAAGTTCCGAAGCCACAAGCACAGGAGCGAGCCATCGAGCTTTTGAGTCAGGTAGGCTTACAGGATCACACAAAGCATTATCCTGCCCAGCTATCTGGCGGTCAAAAACAACGCGTGGCAATTGCAAGAGCGCTCGTGATGCAGCCGCAAATTATGCTGTTTGACGAGGTTACTTCTGCGCTTGATCCTGAATTGGTTGGTGAAGTGCTAGATGTCATTAAAGGAATTGCAAGTAAAAAGGATACCGCGATGATGTTGATTACGCATGAGATGGATTTTGCTAGAGATATTGCAGATCGGATTCTTTTCACAGATGGCGGAGTTATCGTTGAGCAAGGGACGCCTGAGGAGATATTCGAGAATCCGCAAAGCCCGCGGCTGCAAAGTTTCTTAACTCGTTTTCTTAACGATCGTCAGGTTGAGCTGGCAGATGAGCGCATCGCAACAGGTGTTGAATCATGAAGCAAATGACAACGACAACCGAAGTGCTTCGATACCGTTCTCCGAATAAGACTGATGGGGCGAAGATATGGAAACTCGTAAAAGATAGCGGGAAGCTTGATGTGAATACACCGTATTTTTATGTAACGATGAGCCATTGGTTCTCGCACAGCTGCATGCTAGTGGAGGATACAGAGAATGGTCGTCTAGTTGGAGTGATTGTTGGATTCAGGCAACCTGAAAATCCAGATATACTTTTTATTTGGCAAATAACTGTTGCTGATGATTACAGAGGGAAAGGGATCGCGCTGTTACTATTGGACGAAGTGGCAAGTCAGTCTAATATTCAGTATGTTGAGGCAACAATCTCTCCATCTAACGCTTCATCACGGCGCTTATTTGAAAAATGGGCAGCCACAAAGAAGGTAAACATCGTTCGAACAGAAGGTTTTGGTAGGGAGCTCTTCCCGGACAATGCGCATGAACAGGAAGACTTATATGTAATCGGTCCTTTGAAAGAATATAGAGAACATAAGGGAGAGAAGCGATAATGGAAAATGTAAATCATGAGAACAATGACCTGCACGTGTTTGAAAAGTTAGAGTCTGAAGTAAGAAGCTACAGTCGTTCGTTTCCGTCAAAGTTCCAGAAGGCTTCTGGTTATCAATTATGGGATACTGAAGGCCGTTGCTACATTGACTTCTTCGCTGGTGCGGGAGCATTAAACTACGGTCATAACGAGCAGCGTATGAAGGAGCAGCTCATTCAATATGTAACTGGAGATGGCGTCGCTCATAGTTTGGATATGGCGACGGAGGCAAAAGAAGCATTTCTAACCGCTTTTCAAGAAATTATTCTAAAGCCAAGAAATATGACTTATAAGGTTATGTTTCCTGGACCTACAGGTACGAATTCTGTTGAAAGTGCTTTGAAGCTTGCACGAAAGGTAACGGGGCGACAAACGATTATGAGCTTCACGAATGCCTTTCATGGCATGACGCTTGGGGCATTGGCAGTTACCGGCAATAAATTCAAAAGAAATGGTGCAGGCGTTCCACTGAATCATACGATATCGATGCCATTCGACGGATATATGGGGAAAGACATTGATTCCTTAGAGTTTATCGAAAACTACCTTCAAGATAGCGGAAGCGGAGTATCGTTGCCAGCAGCAGTTATCGTTGAGACGATTCAAGGTGAGGGCGGAATTAATGTAGCGAGCTCACAATGGCTGCAAGGTTTAGAGCAGTTGTGCAAACGTTACGGTATGCTGCTTATCGTCGATGATGTGCAGATGGGCTGCGGTAGAACGGGAACATTTTTTAGCTTTGAACGTTGCGGCATTCAGCCAGATATCATCTGCATGTCCAAATCAATTAGTGGTTTCGGTCTTCCGATGGCCATTACATTGATGAAGCCAGAGCTCGATATATGGTCGCCAGGAGAGCATAACGGTACGTTCCGAGGGAATAACTTAGCATTTATAACGGCAACAGAAGCGCTACAATATTGGAAAAATCCTCAGTTTTCTACGGAGATAGCGGCTAAAGCAGAAAAGCTTCAAAAAGCACTTGCAAAGCTGATCGTTCAGTTCCCAGAATTAAACGGTGAATGCAGAGGTCTTGGTCTTATGCAAGGTATCGCGCTTGAAGCAGGTATTGCGGAGCGGATATCGCAACTCGCATATGAAAAAGGATTAATTATGGAAACGTCCGGTACCGACAGTGAGGTTATTAAGGTGATGCCGCCATTGACGATAGATATGGCAGGCTTGGATGCGGGACTTGGAATATTTGAGGAATGCATGAAAGAAGTTGCGCTTGAAGCTCGAACGCCTGTAGCTAATGTTTAAAGGGGGAAATATAGAATGATCGTCAAACATTTGGAGGATGTCGTCGGTACAGAGCATGATATCGATACACCGAATTGGAATAGCCGAAGATTGCTGCTCAAAAAGGATAACGTTGGATTTTCGCTGCATGACACGATTATTCGCGCTGGAACTGAAACGATGATTTGGTATAAGCATCATATTGAGGCGGTTTATTGTATTGAAGGTGAAGGCGAGATTGAACTGATTGAAACAAAAGAAACCTATAAGATTCGAGCGGGGATGCTGTATGTGCTTAACGGGCATGAAAAGCATTGGCTTAGAGGAACGACGGATATGAGAATGGTATGTGTGTTCAACCCGCCTTGCACGGGGCAAGAGGTTCACGATGAAGAAGGAGCCTATGTGGCAGCTGATTAATAAATTTGCATGAACGCTTGAATATAATAATTTCTATAAAGGGGTAATGTAGCAATGAAGCAATTAGTTGATAACTATCCTACTCGTAAATCAAGTGAGCCATCTCTACTGGAGCGCAAGGACCCTGTTGTTTATCAAACAAAGTTGAATCAAAGTGAGATCGGCACTAAGGAGCTTAGCTTTTATGAGCAAAACGGATACTTGTTTTTAGAGTCATTCTTTGGGGAGGATGAGGTTGCGCATTTCAAGTCAGAGACGCAGCGATTGCTTGCAGCGTCACGCGGTGCAAAGCGTCCCGAGGTCATATTAGAGCCGGAAAGCGAGGAGGTAAGATCCGTCTTTGCTGTACATAGCGAAGATGCGTTCTTCAAGCAGCTGGCTAATTCGCCGCGGTTGTTAGCGGTAGTACAGCAGATTCTAGGTAGTGACGTTTACGTGCATCAGTCTAGAATTAATTTTAAGCCGGGATTCACTGGAAAGGAATTCTATTGGCACTCTGATTTTGAGACATGGCATGCAGAGGATGGAATGCCACAGATGCGAGCGTTAAGCTGTTCGATTGCGCTTGAAGATAATACGTTTTTCAACGGTGCACTTATGGTCATTCCTGGTTCCCATCAATGGTTTGTCAGCTGTGTAGGTGAAACACCGGATGACCATTACAAGGAATCGCTGCGTCGTCAAGAGTACGGTGTACCTGATCAAGAGAGCTTGACGAAGCTTGTTCAGCAAGGTGGAATCGACATGCCTGTAGGCAAGGCAGGGTCTGTGCTTTTCTTTGATTGTAATGTGATGCACGGTTCAAGTAGCAATATATCACCATTCCCGCGCAGTAATGCTTTCTTCGTATACAATAGCGTCGAGAATCGCTTAGAAGCTCCATTTGCAAGTAATAAGCCAAGGCCTCAATATATCGCAACACGATAATTCATTTGGACGTATGGCTAATTGGAGTATGCTCAAGAGCGTGTGCACAAGAGCGATTTTTAAGTCGATATGTGCTGGGTAAAAAACGGTTAATGTCGTTATTACACGATGGCAAGCAGTATTGGCAAGCATTAATGGCAGGCAGTAGTGGCAAGTAGTAATGGCAAGCAGTAGTGGCATAACATAAGCCATGTGTAAAAGGGGAGCCGAGGGGCTTCCCTTTTACAATTGTTAACTGTGTGACCTGACGATTACTGAAGTTAGACATGCCTTAAAGGCAAGGAATGATTTAGATAATAACAGCGATAAGTAAAAAGGTAAGGTGACTTAACTAAGCTTAACATGATACAATAGCCAAAGTTGAATTGATAAATTTGTTTGCACTTCCAAATGTAAGGAGGTTAATATGAAGTCCAAGAAGTACATATTAACATCGATGCTTACCCTGGTCATATTGTCGATTATAGCAGCAGTTGGTTTGCTTCCTTTTGGAGTAATACTTGCACCGATCATTTGGGGCGGTATATTTAAGATGGCATCAAATAACGAAAGCTTGTCATAGCTTACATTGTGCGCTGTGACAAGTTTTTGCGATGTGCGGCGCACGTTAGTCCTACTGTAATGCTCAATCTGATCTGGTCGCCCAAGGACAGTACAAGTGCTGGATGTGGGACAGTTTTACCAAAAATTAAAGAGCAATGATTATAAAGTCTTTATTCCTGAAGCGGCAGGAATGAAGGCTTTTTTGTTATCGTTCATCGGTACAGTTTTGATGTCTCTTTGATGTTCAGATGAAGCAAGTTGAAATACTTTATGTATAATATTCATTCGCAATATGTAAAGTCTACTTGACATCAAGGGTTAAAATCGTATAGACTCAATGTAAAGTTAGCTTTACATTAAGGAGGCTACAGAATGAATAATCAGATTCGTGAGCTGCGAGTTCAACATAATATGACGCAAGAGCAGCTCGCAGAATTAGTTGGTGTATCTCGTCAATCCATCATAGCGATTGAAAATCAGAGGTATAACCCATCTCTAGAATTGGCTTATAAAATATCAAAAGCTTTTCGAAAAAGGATTGAGGACGTTTTTATATTTGAAAAGGAGGACAATTAGATGGTATACGTAGGCATATATGGAGGTTTACTTCTTGGATTATTAGGCTGGTATTTTGGAAGAACAGCTGCACGTAAAAAAAGAGGGCTGGATGAGATGAACACTCACATATGGAGCAAAGCTCGCGCTACTTCTTGGTACTTTACAGCAGCTGCAATTTATCTGCTAATGACATTGGAATTGATGGGTATAAACCTGAACCTTATTCCAGCGCTGTCTATTCTGTTACTAGTACATCTTGCGAGCTGGGCAATAGCAGGTGCTTTTTATTCTTTCAATCTTATTAGACCAAGCTCACCTAACAATGCAGTTATTATTTCCACGATTATAGGATCTACATTGTTTGTGTTTTTTGTGATTATATCTGCCATAACAGATAATTGGAAATTTCTTTTTGCTGCGATTCCACCATTGGTGATGAACATCGTAATAACGACAACTCAGGCTAGCAAAGCAAAGAATTCCAAGAACAAATAGTTGAAAATAGTTGAACCTAATCGGAAAAATGATGCTTCTCTCTTTAATGCTTTTTTGGTCATGCACCGATTGTATTCTATACACCTTATGGGCTGATGAGTTTGGGCGAGTCTTGAAAGAGAAAAGCAAAAGCTGACGATAGTTTTGTTTGAAAATTCGAATAAACAATCGGAGGCGTGAGAGGAAAGATCAAGTTTATACGAAAAATCGTATAAATTACACTGAAGTGTAGATTAAATAGCGAATTTTGTACGATAAATCGAACAAATATCTGTTTTTTGTTACTTTTAACTCGTTATTGTATGGAAAATCGTATAAAGCTATCGTTTAAAATATTTTGCTTGAAAAATGACCTAATTATGGCATACTAGAACCAACGATATAATATATGAGTGGCGAAGAACGCCCGGAATTCCTTTAATGTTGAAGGGAATATCCGGGCGTTTTTTTATAAACAGCATAGAGTAATGATCCAAAACTTATAAAACAGTGATAGAGGTGAATAGCTTTGAGTTTATCGACTGAGCACGATAAGTGGATTCAAAAACATTTAGCTAAGCGGCAAGGGGAAAGAAAAGATGCATTGAGAAGAGGACATGGGTACGGTAATCGACTGTTCGTTGAGGAAATATGGTGGCTCCTTATGGGGCACTTTATTGGGTTGCATCCAGAGTATGAAGTGAAGGACTGGCGAGGACGGTCTTATTATGTGGATTTCATGTGGGAATTAGGGGGACATTTATTCGTATTCGAGATTATGGATTATGGATCGCACGGCAAGGATAGGACAAAATATCGCATGGATTTGAATAGAGGGCTGTTTCTGCAATCGCAAGGTTTTCATTATATCGAGATATCATTAGATGAATTGAAGGAAAATCCTACGTTTATCTTAGTTATGCTACGAAGTATTTTGGCGCCGTATTTTGCGGTAACGACTGAGCAAACAGGAGACATTATGCGTAGATTCGGTAAGGTCGAACGGCAATTGATGAGATTGGCTATTCGGCATAATCGGATTATTCAACCGTCTAAAGCAGCTAGGGAACTTGAGCTTCATAAGCAAACCGTCATAAAGTATTGTCGCATACTAGTAGAGAAAGGGAAATTTCGTGCGGTTCCATCAGGAGTCACTGGCCGGATTTACCAATATGAATATCTAGGCTCCATGCAGAGCCCCGACTTGATATAAAGGTCCTTTTGAAACCTCAGATTACTCTTGGGATTTCCTATAGCTTTTCCAATTGCCCCACTATTGACCATTAGTACGACAGTATTGAAAGGCGTAAATTAAAAGCTTTGATGCTATTCTTGATAGTGGCATAGATATGTAGATAAAGATAAACTGAAAAAGTGGAAAGAAAACATAACGTTTTCTCTCCACTTTTATATAAGACTCGACAGATGTCCCATTACATTTCGTCTGTTACTTCCCAGTCGACTCGAATTGAACCTTTTAACTGGTCGCCAGTAACGACGATTCGATACGTTCCACCTTCCTCCGAATGGATCGAATACTTATCAGCCCCTGGTTTACCCATCGGAACCATAGACTGATCGTCAGTCCGTACATGATAGCCGTGCCCGCCGCCGTTATCGTTTTTCACAACGATACGAAAGGTAAACGTTTCTCCTTTTCCAACCTCGATAGGTATCTCATGCTTTCCGTTAAAATAAGCGAAGCTTGCTTCGTAAGTTGAGTCGGTTCTAGTCTCGTTCCAATTTCTCTTTTCTGTAAAATCAAACGATAAAAGAATTAGGATCACGAGCGGGATCATAAACGCAAATCCATATTTGAAAAGACGATTTCTATGCGACATCATTGTTCCAACGTAAAATAACAATGCGCATAACGCTCCGACAATCCCTGCGATGATGGCGATCATGGCATTTCCCTGGAACATGAAAATCGCAAATCCAGCTAATATATAAAGAACAAACTTTAACTTTGAGATAACTTTTGGGAAACAATATGCTAGAAAATCAATGAGAAAGGAACATATGATACCATAAGCGTAGAATACAATCCATAAAAAAGGAGATGACAAATACTCAGAAAATGTATACAGGTCATAGCTTGAAGAATGCAAAATATATAAGGCAAGCAAAGCAATTGCAAATCCAGAGCCAGACAGCTTTACAATTACAAAGCTCGACCATCTCCAGATACGGTCGGAGTTTTTCATAGCTCGACCTCCTAGCATCTTTTTCTAATAAAAATGAAGAATTAATTATATACTAACGCAATTTCCAGTAATTGTCTGGTACAATAGTAAAGGTGCTCAAATACAATTTAGAAACAAATTTTGCCAAATAAATATTGTTAGTAGAAAAACTTCCTGTTATTATATAGAAGAAAATGTAAACAGGCATTAAGGAGTGTTTTAATGTTATCTTTACTTTTTCGTCCAGCTCATATGGAAGATGAGAGTTTTTTACTCGAGTTATACGCTTCCGTTAGGCAGAGAGAAATAATGACTTGGGGATGGCCCCATGATCAACAACAATCCTTTCTCCGAATGCAGTATTTTGCGCAACGATCCTCCCACAGAGCGCATGTACCGAATGCAACACAGATCATCGTCATGCTGGATGAGACTCTCATCGGCCAGTATGCTGTAGACTACACTTCGGCTTACCTTCACCTGATTGACATATCAATTTCACCCAAATTCCACAACAAAGGCATAGGAACCTCAATTCTACAAAACCTTCAACAAGAATCAATCCGACGTCATACTCCCATTATTTTAAATGTAATACAAGGGAATCCCGCAAGTCGCTTATATGAACGGCTTGGTTTCGTATGCACCGGTACCACAGATATGTATAAGTCCATGAAGTGGCTGCCGCCAAACAATATTCCACATGGAAAGGGGCAAGCACATGAGTGATCAATATGTAGGGGAAATCAGAATGTTTTCTGGCAACTTTGCACCGCAGGGCTGGTATTTTTGCGATGGCTCTACACTAAGCATCAATGGCAATGAAATGCTGTATTCACTTATTGGTATTACGTATGGGGGTGACGGCATGACAAACTTTAAGCTTCCTGATCTAAGGGGACGGCTGCCGATCCACTGTTCCAACCAGTATCAACTAGGGCAAATGGCCGGAACCGAAACAGTGACGTTGCTGGAATCTCAGCTGCCAATGCATACCCATGCCGCTAAGGCGAACAATGTTCCTACCGATGCAACCAGCAATACACCGACCGGAAATGTGTGGGGATATAGTGCTGCAATTACTAATTATCAGCCAGTGGCATCCAATGTCATGATGAATTCACAGGCACTGTCTAGCGCAGGTGGCAGTCAGCCTCATAATAATATGATGCCTAGCTTGGCGGTTAGTTTTATTATTGCGCATCAAGGATATTTTCCATCTCAGAATTAATTCATTCAAGTTACTTTAGAGGAGGAATTGGTATGGCTGAACCGTTTGTTGGCGAGATCAGATTTTTTTCATTTGGAATTATTCCAAATGGCTGGGCTCCGTGTAATGGTCAAACTTTACAAATAAACACCAATCAAGCTTTGTATTCCATTTTAGGCAACAGATTTGGCGGAGATGGTAGAACAACCTTTGCACTGCCTAATTTACAAGGACGTACTCCGGTTAATGTTTCAAATCATTATTCGATTGGTACTGTAGGTGGCGATACAACGCATACCCTAACACTTCAAGAAATACCAGAACATACGCATCAGCCTCAAGCTAGCTTGAGTGCTGCAACATTACCTAATCCATCTGGAAAAGTATGGGGAACCACACCAGATTCGGCTCCAATATATGCATCTACTGCGAACACAACGATGAGCACATCTGCTATTAGTGTCACTGGAGCAAGTCAACCACATAGCAATATGCAGCCTTATACAACTGTTTCATTTTGCATAGCTTTGACTGGAATTTATCCGCCAAGATCTTAGGAGGGGTAGTATGGATCCGTATATTGGAGAGATAAGATTGTTTGCAGGGAATTTTGCGCCGCGAGGATGGGCGCTGTGTGATGGTTCATTATTACAAGTTCAACATTACTCCGCCCTATATTCTGTTCTAGGAAATGTTTATGGTGGGGATGGGAAGACAACTTTTGCTTTACCAAACATGCTAGGTAGAGCAGCGATTGGACAAGGAAATGGTCCGGGCCTTACACCTAGACAGCAGGGGGCAGCCGTCGGACAAACGACAGAGACACTAACGATGAACCAAATCCCAAGGCATACTCATATGGCTAACGGAACAACTGTAAGCTCTAAAGAAACTGCTACGGCAGATCCGACGAATGCAATATGGGGAAGCGAGAGTGTTGCTGCTCCCTTGAAGCCTTATGCAGCGGATATTGGAGTGAATATGCATCCAACTGCTGTAAGCTTCGTTGGAGGTAATCAGCCGCATAACAATATGCAACCATTTTTGGCTTTAACCTTTATTATAGCAATCGAGGGAGTCTATCCTCCAAAGCAGTAGCTTTGAAAACCGCCTTGAAGTTACAGTTCAAGGTGGTTTTAGTATGCCAATTGGTTTTATTCATTTAGAGGTGGGATCTAAATTGAGGAAAAGAAAAATTACTATAAGTATAATTGTCTGTCTTATGTTGTCTTTTATAATTATTTTTAGCTTTATCTCCCCTGTCGCAACAGCCGAATCTGTAAATATTGCAGCAAGCGATATTGCAAATGGAAAGGGAGGCAGTGAGATATATCTTGGCGTAGATGGAACAGGAGAGCATAAAGCTGCATTGAAATTTGAAGGAATCGATGAACTTCGGACGATTGAATCAGCGTATTTGCAGATTACGGGCGAAGAAGGTAACAATAATCAGGTCATCAGTGTATCAGTAGCTGGCAGTGATGACTGGGTAAGCACAGGAGCACTACCAGGGGTAGATTCTAGTAAAGTGATTACTCAGTCTTTGGGTGCTCCGATACAGACGAATGAAGAGTATGGACTGGCTACGTATAGTATCGATGTTGCAGAGTTATTGAGTAATTCGAGCAACATTGGTGCAGACGGGATTATATCTTTCGTTCTATCTTCGAATCATGAATCGGTAAATTGGTTTTTACATGAAGATACTTACGGGCCAATCCCGCATCTTGTCATTGAATATGCGCCGTTAGATACAGAACCACCTGTATATACTGGAGGTTCGCCCACTGTAACCGATACAACGACTACGAGCACAACGTTGAGTGTACAGCTGGATGAGCCAGGAACGGTGTACTACGTCATGCAAGTAGGCGAAGCATTGGCACCGAGTGCAGCTCAAGTCATGTTAGGCATGCAATCGGATGGTACACCTGCACTTCTCTTCGGCAGCTTTATAGTAGATACAGTTGGAATCGATGTTGATGTATTAATTACAGGATTATCAGGTAACACGGATTATGATCTGTATGTAGTGGCCGAGGATGGTTTAGGTAACTTACAATCAACTGTAACAAAGCTCAATGTGCGAACGTTGAACAGTGCACCAACTGACATTAGTCTGAGCTCGACAACGGTAGGTCAAGCAGCAGGCATCGACGCAGAAGTAGGGATATTAACCACAATCGATGCGGATCCAGCAGATAGTCATATGTATGAATTGGTTAGTGGAGCAGGTGACCAACATAATAACGGCTTCAATATTGCTGGATCGCAGCTTCGTATCAACAATGCTATGGGCATGAGTCCTGGCCCATATTCCATTCGTATACGAACGAGCGATGAAGCGGGTGCTATGTATGAGCGTACCTTCACGATTACGTTGGTGGACGATGTTGCTCCAGCTGCACCCATTATTATTACTCCTGTAAATGAAACGGTAACAACGAATAAGAGACCGATCATTAGTGGGAGGGCAGAAGCAGGCAGTACAGTAGAAGTGTTTATCAATGGCGTGTCACTAGGCACGACACCAGCAGATGGAACAGAGAACTGGTCGTATACACCAACAAGTGAATGGCTAGATGAATTGTATAGGATCACTGCAACGGCAAAGGATGGAGCAGGAAATACTAGCGTAGTTTCTGTCGCAGTAACCGTAACGATTGATACAACAGCTCCTGATGCACCGATCGTTATGAGTCCAAGTGCTGGAACGGTAACTTCAGTCACAACACCGACAATTAGCGGCACAGCAGAAGCCAATAGTTCGGTAGAGGTATTTAGAGAAGGTACGTCACAAGGGACTGTAACAGCAGATGGATCAGGTAACTGGAGCTATACTCCAGCAAGCGAATGGTCGGAAGGATTGCATAGAATAACTGCTCATGCGACAGATGCGGTAGGTAATGTAAGCATAGAATCCGCAGTTGTAACTGTGACGATTGATATAACAGAGCCTAATGCCCCAATCATTACGAGTCCGAATCACGGGACGCTAACCACAGATTCGAAACTATCGATTAGTGGTACAGCTGAAGCTGGAAGTATAGTAGAGCTGTTTATTGGTGGGGTGTCTCATGGTACGACTTCAGCAGATAAAACGGAACGTTGGATGTATACCCCAGCAAGCGATTGGTCCGATGGGGTTCATAGTATTACTGCTAGAGCAACGGATGCAGCAGGGAATACGAGTGCTGCTTCAACGACAGTAACAATGACGATTGACACAATAGCACCAAGTGCACCAATTGTTACGAATCCTAGCGACGGAGCAATAATCTCAGATACAACACCAACCATACGTGGAACATCAGAAGCTAACAGCACGGTGGAGGTGCTCAGGGGAGGGGTGTCACAAGGTACGACATCAGCAGATGAAAGTGGGAACTGGACATACACGGCAGCATCCAACTGGTCAGAAGCAACTCACAGCATAACCGTTAGAGCAACGGATGCAGCAGGGAATACAAGTCCCGATTCAACGGAAGTAGCTGTGACAATCGATATAACAGCACCTAATGCGCCGATCATTCTGAGTCCTGTTGATGGGACGCTAAGTGCGAACCCACTACTGATCATTACCGGCACATCCGAGGCGGACAGCACAGTAGAAGTGTTCAGAGGAGGATTATCACAAGGTACGACGCAAGCAGATGGTAGTGGAAACTGGACATATACACCAGCAAACAACTGGGGGGATGGAACGTACAGTCTAACGGCTAATACTACAGACAAAGCAGGTAATACAAGTGTTGCTTCAACAGTAGTAACGGTTACGATTGATTCGACAGCGCCAAGTGCGCCGATTATTATAAGTCCGCTGGATGGAACAATGAGCTCAGACGTGACACCAACGATCACTGGTACAGCAGAAGCAGGTAGCAGTGTGGAAATATTCAGAGAAGGCATATCGCTAGGTAGTGCGACAGCGGATGGAGGTGGAGACTGGGCTTATACTCCTTCAAGCAACTGGTCGGATGGAACGTATCGTATAACCGCTAAAGCAACGGATACAGCAGGGAATACAAGCATCGACTCGACGACTGTAGCTGTAACTATCGATACGATAGCACCAAGCGCGCCAATCATTACGAGTCCGGCCGATGGGACATTAAGTACGGACAAAACACCGGTGATCAGTGGTACTGCAGAAGCAAGCAGCACGGTGGAAGTATTTAGAGGGGGCGTATCACAAGGTACAACTGATGTAGATGGTACTGGGAACTGGACTTACACGACAGCATCCAACTGGTCGGAAGGAACGCACAGTATAACAGCTAGTGCAACGGATGCAGCAGGAAATACAAGTGTTTCATCAACTGAAGTAACGGTAACGATCGATGCGACAGCGCCAAGCGCTCCAATCATTATGAGTCCGCTGGATAGGTCATCAACCTCAGACGCAACACCAACCATTAGTGGCACAGCAGAGGCAGCTAGCTCGGTAGAAGTATTCAGAGGAGACGAATCGATTGAGAGTGTTACGGCGGACGGCAGCGGAAACTGGACATATACACCGGCAATCGACTGGGCAGAAGCAACGCACAGCATCATTGCAACGGCAACGGATAGAGCAGGGAATACGAGTGCGGCTTCTTCAGCAGTAAGCGTGACAATCGATATAACGGCACCAGGTGCGCCAATCATTACGAGTCCAATCGATGGAGCGATAAGCTCAGACGCGACACCTGTAATTAGAGGTACAGCAGAAGAAGGTAGTACGGTAGAAATCATAAGATCAGGTGAATCACAAGGTACGACAACAGCAGACGGTAGCGGGAATTGGACATACACGGCAGCATCAGACTGGTCGGAAGGAACATACACCGTAACCGCTAGAGCAATGGATGCAGCGGAAAATACAAGCGTTGACTCAACTGCAGTTGCAGTGATGATCGATCTAACAGCACCAAGCGCTCCGATCATTACGAGTCCGCTAGATGGAACGTTAAGTGCAAACGCCATACCAACAATCACGGGTACAGCAGAAGCTGATAGCATGGTAGAAGTATTTAGCGATGACGTATCACAAGGTACATCAACAGTAGATGGAATGGGGAACTGGACGTATACGCCGGCAAGTCGCTGGTCCGAAGGAACGCACAGCATAACAGCTAGTGCAACGGATGTAGCAGGCAATACGAGTACTGCTTCAACGGCAGTAGCTTTCACGATCGATACAATAGCACCAAGTGTGCCAGTGATTACAAGTCCGAGCGATGGTTCTTTCACTTCAGACGCATCGCCAACCATTAGTGGTACAGCAGAAGTAGGCAGCACGATAGAGGTATTAAGAGAAGGTGTATCAATTGGAGCTGTAGCAACAGATGGAAGTGGGAACTGGGCGTACACACCAGCGAGTAATTGGTCGGAAGGAACGCATAGTATTACGGCTAAAGCAACGGATGCAGCAGGGAATATGAGTATCGATTCAATGGCAGTGTCGGTGACGATTGATACAATAGCGCCAAGTGCACCAATCATAACAAGTCCGCTGAATGGAGCTATAAGTTCAGGAGCAGCTCCAACAATTAACGGAACATCGGAAGCAAGTAGCATGATTGAAGTATTCAGGTCAGGTGTATCGCTAGGAAAAGTAGCAGCAGATGAAAGTGGAAGCTGGACATACACGCCAGCAAGCACTTGGTCGGAAGGAACGCATAGTATTACGGCTAATGCAACGGATGCAGCAGGCAATACGAGCAACGACTCAGCGGCAGTGTCAATAACAATTGATACAACAGCACCGAATACGCCAGTCATAACGAATTTGAGCGATGGGATGCTAAGTGCGGACGTAAAACTAGCGTTCAGTGGTACAGCTGAAGCAAGCAGCAAAGTGGAAATATTCATGGCAGCCGTATTGCTAGGTACAACAACAGCAGATGGAAGTGGAAACTGGTCATATACGCCAACAAGCGACTGGGCTGATGGTGTGTACAGTATTACCTTAAGAGCGACGGATGCGGTAGGTAACACTAGCGCTGACTCGGCTGCAATCGAGTTTATAATTGATACGGGTTCTCCGGTTATTACATTAAAGGGAGATACAAACAAAAGAATTGAAGTCGGTACAGCCTACGAGGATGAAGGGGCTGTAGCTGCTGATACGAGGCAGGGTGATTTGTCTTCCAGCATCATAGTTACTAATCAAGTAGATGTTAATGTAATTGGCACCTATACCGTTAACTATACCGTTAGTGATGGAGCTGGTAACGAGGCGATTGCAGTTCAGCGTACAGTGACTGTTATTCCGCCAGTCGTAACGGTGTCAGGAAGCTCCGGGTCACGTACGATAGCTGTCAGTAATGCGATTCCAGGTGCGACGTTAACGCTATACAACGATAAGCAGCTTCCGGTTGGGGAGCTCGGAACTGCTGATGGCGAAGGAGCATTTGTCTTTAAAGGAGTAGAAGTTGGTCAAGGCTACTATGTTACACAGTCTATCAATGGAATTGTAAGCAATCCTTCTCTTTTAATAACTATTACTAGACCGAACACATCGACTCCGCCAGTCTCTGAGGAGAAAGTTCGTCAGGGTGCGCCTATAATAATTGATGGTAAAGATTCGGGTGTACAAGTAGATATCGTGCGCAGCATAAATAGTGCTGGAAAAGTGGTAAATAAGGTTGTGCTGGATCTTGATAAAATAAAAAGTATTGTAGAGTCGGCACTGAAACAAGGAAGCACGATGGTACGAATACTAATTAACGATATACCGAATGAACCAGCGGACGAAGTAACGGTAGCGATCGATCATACCTCCGTGCAGCAGCTGATTTCCAACGGAATCACATTTGAAATTCGCACAAGCAATGCTACGATTCGCTTAACACAAGAAGTATTGCAGCAGTCGGAGCAACAAGACATTGATTTACAATTCCGTCTCGCACCAATTCGTAATGCAGCTGATATCCAAAAGATAGCAGCACGCCTTGTGACGAGTGAGCTAGTGCAAGCGGTATTAGGTGCAGGCAAGGTAGAAGCTGTGGGCACTCCATTGGTAGTTGAAGCTAAATTCAAGAACAACAGCACTAGCGTAATCCTTCCGTTGCCAGGCATCGAGCAGTCACATAACGATTCGAACTCGAAGCAATCGGAAAGCTCATATGCAGTATATATTGAACATCGTGATGGTGAAAAAAGCGTGCAGCGTGGAAACATGGTGTATGACGCTAATGAACGGCCTATTGGCATCGAGATAGAAGTGAGCGAAGATAGTACAGTTACAGTATTTCGTTTTAGTGATGAGATGAAGCATACTCCATATGTAAGTGGGTATAGTGACGGAACCTTTGCTCCTAATCGTACAGTAACTCGTGCAGAGCTTGCGGCAATGCTATCCAGATTATTAAAGAATGAGCAGCTGGGATCAAATGCGAATTCCACACAGTACAGTGATGTAGCCGCAACGCATTGGTCAGCACGTTATTTAGCAGATGTGCAGCAGCTAGGGTTAATGGGTGGATATAGTGACGGAACATTTAGACCAGATAAACCTGTTACTCGTGCAGAATTTGCCAAAGCAGTTGTACGATTGCTGGATGGCAAGCGAGGAGATAGAGCTTATTCTGTCAATGATATTGATGGACATTGGGCTTATGAAAGTATTATAAGCATCTTAGAGAATGGTGCGATGAAAGGCTATTCCGACGGTAGCTTCCGACCGAATGAAGGTCTAACTAGGGCAGAGGCGGTTAGCGCGTTAAACAGAATATTTGGACGACAACCGCTAACGGGGATGGATAGCCCGTACACTGACATTCACTCAGAGCATTGGGCATATGGTGACATTATGGAAGCTTCGGTTGAGCACTCAGAATCGCAGCATACGGAGTAAGGTCAACAGAGTCAGGTTGCAATAAACAGTAACAGTTAGCGAAAAACAGTAAAAGATTACATGAGAAATGATTTATAGGAGAAACGCTAAATTTGAAGCGCTAAATTTATAAACAGGATACCTTTCCTTAATTGTCTAGGGAGGGGTATCCTGTTTTCATTATTATTCCATGTTTTATATTATAATGGTCATTAATGAACATATAAGAAGGAGAGAAAGGTTTGCGTATTTTGTTATCTATATTGCTTATTATATTTACTATTGGATGCTCGAGTAAAACAATCAACGAAGTAGTCACTTTAATTAAACCTGATCAGTTCTGGCCGTGCAACAATTATGTTCAATACATCTCGCGGGGTTGATATAAGTGTATGGGTGAAAAATCTTGATCCTTTAGAAGATTACGAGATTGCACTTGTTCGAGATGATCGAGATGGTGGAACCCAGAATGTAGATATGGAAAGGAGATAGTAACCAATGGAATACCATTGCCATCTAGGTGTTTACGGAGTATGCAGTCAACATAATCAATTGCTAGTTGTACATAAAACTAGGGGGCCTTACAAGAATAGATATGATCTGCCTGGAGGCACGATTGAACCCAATGAGTCAATTATTCAAGCCATCTACCGCGAGTTTCAAGAGGAAACCGGATTAGTCATAAATGTAGACAAAAACATAGGAACCTCAGAGTTTATCGTTAGATATAATATTGGCGATAAAACTCATATTCAACATATTGCAATCTTTTTACAAGTTAGTATAGAAGTAACTAGTGATCTCTCGATTATTTCTGATGATACAGCTGGCTCAGAATGGATGAATATTGAGGAGCTTACTTTAGAAAACTCATCTCCTTTAGTAATGGCAGCAAAGGAATACATTAGAACGAATCATCTCGAGTGGATTAGTATGACCTTTGAGGATTGGGTAGTAAAACAGGAAATGTAGTTTAATAATCTATGTTTGTAGAGCTTGAGAGGCTATCTAGTAAGTTCCTAAAACAAAAAGAAGCAAGGGCTATTATGCCTTTGCCCTTTGATTAATCGATGATTTCAACAAAAAACGTTTAACACGCATGCATGTTAATCCTGGCATATACAATCAAACATATACGGAATAAATAAAGCAGGCGTTGCTAACGGATTAGAAAACCGAGCGTATGCTAACAGAGTAATAATCCGAGCAAATGTTAACGGAACTGAGCGACTCTATTACAACGAAATATGCTCGTTTTACGAGCTTACGGAACTGAGCGACGTTATTGGCACTTTTCACTTAAAACTGAAGTGAAAATGGGGAAATAGCGCTTCTCAGTTCTGTTAGAATCACAATCTAGGCAAATATATCAAAATAAGGCTTCTCACTTCCGTTACAGCTCGCCCATTGCACGTTGTCGCTCGTTACAGCCCGCTTAAGGAACTTGCCTCTCGTTACAGCTTACCTACAGCAACCTGCCCACGGTAACACGACGTTTGGTGCCGCACTCCAAAAGTTAGAGTACAAATCTAACCTATGGAGTGCGGCACCTTTTTTATTGACTGGTGAATTGTTTTTGCGTTTGAATCCGACTCGAGTCTAATTGAAGTGTAGTCTGCAGATGGAGGTTCTGCTTCTTTAACCATCGTACAATGGACTAGAATAATATGGTAATTCGGTACAATTCAAAAAGCAGTCGCAAAAGTAATGAAAAATAATGAAGAATAATGATAAAAGGAGAAGTGCAATGAAGACATTAATTGAATTCAAAAATGTAACGAAGGGATACAAGATCGGGGAAGTATCCATCAAGGCTCTTGCTGGTGTTGATTTCACCATATCAGAGGGAGAGTTTGTCGTTGTTTTAGGTGCAAGTGGCGCCGGGAAAAGTACAATTTTGAACATCCTTGGCGGTATGGATACGGCTACTACTGGACAAGTATTTGTTGGTAACCAAGAAATTACGAAGTTGAATGAAAAGAAATTAACCGAATATCGCGGTGAAAAGGTTGGTTTTGTATTTCAATTCTATAACTTAATTCCTAATTTAAATGCGCTAGAAAACGTTGAGTTTGCAACGGAAGTATGTAAAAACCATTTGGACGCGAAAGACATTCTACAAAAGGTTGGATTAAAGGAGCGTATCAAAAACTTCCCATCCCAGCTTTCTGGAGGAGAACAGCAAAGAGTAGCTATAGCTAGAGCTGTTGCGAAAAATCCTTTACTTTTACTTTGTGATGAGCCAACTGGAGCTTTAGATTATGTGACAGGGAAGTCCGTCTTAAAGCTTCTTCAGGAGCTGAACAGGGAGACGAAAAAATGCGTTGTATTGGTTACCCATAACTCGGCAATCGCTCCTATGGCGGATAAAGTTATTAAAGTGAAGAGTGGGATGATCGAAAGCGTTACAGTGAATCATGACAAACAGAATGTTGAAGGGATCGAGTGGTAATGATGAAGCTATTATCTAAATCGTTAAGGGATATTAAACAATCGCTCGGGCAATTTATCTCCTTTGTGCTTGTTATCGCAGTAGGTGCATTTTTCTATACGGGGCTGGTCACGTTAAGCGATAATCTTAGCTCATATACGAGGACTTACTTTAAAGAACATAATTTAAGCGATCTCAATGTCTATTACAATCAAATTACCAAAGAGGACGTGGCGGTATTAAGCCAAATTCAAGGGATTAACAAAATCGAAGCGCGATACACCCTAGATGCAACACAAGCCTTGGAAAATATGAAAACCTCCCTAAAGCTCCATTCGATTCCCGTAAACAATGAAATCAATACGCCTAAGCTGATCGAGGGCAGAATACCTTCGCAAGAGGATGAAATCTTGCTAGTTTCCCATTATGCCAAGGAGCATCAATACAAAGTCGGTGATCAATTTCAGATACATATAAATGAGAAAGCTGTGACCTTCACGATTAGTGGCTTTGGTGAGAATGTGGAATACGCGAAAAAGAACGAAATCCAGGACCATAAAACGTACGGCATAGCTTATATGTCGGAAGCGGCCATACCTCTAGTTGCAGAACGCTTTTACTATAATGAAATATTGATTGATGCAGGTGAAGGCTACGATATTGTCCAGCTAGGTCAAGCTATAGAAGCACAATCGAAAGAGCTCACTTATGTTAACCAATTGAGTAAAGAGCGGACCTTCAGTTATTCCCAACTACAACAAACGATCCATAACAATAAATTGATGAGTAAAGTGATCCCACTCGTTCTTTTTATAATAGAAGCGATTATTCTGTTTCTTACGATGTCTCGGATCATTGATTCGCAAAGAAAACAAGTAGGCATCATGAAAGCATTGGGTGTAAAAAACAGAAACATTATGCTTCATTACATGGGGTACCCCGTGCTTGTAGGGATTATAGGCTCCATTCTTGGCTATGTTTTTTCTGCTAGTGTATTTATTCCGTTAATTAAAGAGTCGAATGCAAGATCCTACTCGCTGCCTGACATTGACTTCGCCTTATCCTTAACTTCTATGATTCCCCCGATCCTTTTCTCTAGTCTGTTCGGAATACTATCCTGTTACTTAAGTGGCAGAGCCATCCTACAAGAGCATGCAGCTCAAGCGATGCGTCCCAAACCGCCTAAAAAAATGAAGAAGCTGCTTATCGAACGAATTCCTAGCATCTGGAGTAAGATTTCCTACAGCTACAAGCTTATTTTGAGAAATATATTATTGAATAAACCGAAAGCATTAGCGAGCTCCATTGGTGTTGTAGTAAGTACCGTTTTATTGATTACTGCTTTTGGTACTCAAATGTCTTTACAAAAAGTAGCTGCGCAGATTGAAGAGGTGAATGCGTATGATTTAAGAGTAGATTACAAGAGAGGAGCAGATCTTGATACGGTACAATTCCCGTCTGGTATTAATAGTAGTTATCATTTATCCAGCTTTCCTGTGGAATTGATCAAAGATGCTGACAATGAAAATGCAACGTTAGTCGTTACAAGTAAAGAGAACAATCTAATTCATTTCTTCGATGAAAATGACAATCGTATTGCACTCGAAGATAGCGGTGTGCTTGTACCCAAATCGTATGCCGACAACTATCAGATTGCCGAAGGAGACGTTATACAACTTAAGTTCACCGATCCTGAGTTTGCTAATAAATCGATCGATATGAAGGTTTTACACATCTCTACTCAATATTCGAATCCTTCTTTTTATTGCACACCTGCGTATCTAGAGAGCTTCGGCATCGATTACAATCCAACCTCACTTTTAGTGAAAGCTAGTAAGGACACAGATCTAATCAATGCTCGCAGCTTTTTCGAGCAAGATCAACAGGTAGATACGATCGCCGATAAGAATGATCTAAAGGAATTGTCTCAATATATATTGAAGCAAAATAGCTTTCTTTTCATCATGTTCATTATATGTGCTGTTGTGCTTTCCTTTGGTGCGATCTACACGATTTCTTCCATCAACATATATGAAAGAAATCGCGAGCTCGCAACGTTAAAGGTATTAGGCTATCAGAAAAACAAAATTAACAGACTTATATTTTTTGAAAATATTATTTTAACTACATTTGCTATTATTGTAGCATTACCGATAAGTCATTATATGTACGGACTGGTTGTAAAGGCGCTGTCGAGTTCACATCAACAAATCCCAGATAAAATAAATATTTTGATATTGCTGATATCAGCTATTCTTGCATACGTACTTACGGTTCTCTCTAATTTATTGCTACGAAGAAAAGTAAATAATATCGATATGATAGAGTCATTGAAAAGTATTGAATAACCTCTAATCTTAGGTGACAATGACAAAAAGCATGGCGATAAAGCCATGCTTTTTGTCATTGTATTGATCCGTCAGCTACTGTTTATTCGCATAAAACTGACGTTGGAGCTCATACACCTGCTCAGCGAGTTCGGGAACAGGTCCTTCGATGACGGTATCACGAATAACATCTACAATACGCAAATTGCGTACGCGTGAGGGTGCAGCGCCTAATTCATTCAGCCATAGTGCTAATTGCTCACTTGAGCTTGAATAAACGATCCGTCCTAATCCGACCCAGCCGTGTGCTGCAGCACACATCGGGCAATGCTCACCTGATGTATATACTGTAGCCTCCGCTCTTTCAGCAGGCGTCATGTTTTCAGCTGCCCATCGTGCTATTGCGAATTCAGGATGCTGGGTATGATCTCCGCTTGCTACATGGTTATGATCTTCAAAAAGAACGTCTCCATTGGCGGACACGAGAAGAGAGCCAAACGGCTCATCCCCAAGCTCTAGTGCAGCTTTTGCCAGCTCGACACAGCGCCTTAGATGTGTTAGATCGATGTCATTAATCATAAAAAATCCTCCTAAGTGTAAATTATTGGACTTTAGGCGAATATACGGCCATGCTTCATTACCTTTATACTAAATTTAGTATGAAATTAAAAGCATAACTGGCAACATTAGTATGCCCAACCGATATACATTCTTATATAGGGCTTCAATATATTTTCATACAAGAAGAAGCATATCTAGCACTTGCAATGAATAATTTTATCGCATGCTATCCATGAAAAGTTATAGCGTATGCTTCTGTAGTACTTTTCATGTACGAGGAAGCGCACTCAAGAATCAATCCATGAAAAGTTATAGCGTATGCTTTCGAAGTACTTTTCATGTACGAGAAAGTATACTCAAGGTTCAATCATGAAAAGTTTTAGGAGGTTTGCAATGTTTACTGTTACCGAGGAACTTATTAGTGCAATGGCTCCCAATGCTGCGGCAATCACCAATGCGAAAAAGATTTCGCAAAAAGGCGGTTTTGTGAAGCTGTTTAAGTCAGACGACGGTTTGTTTTTTATGGGAGAGTGTAAAGGAAGTGGCAAATCAAATTATACGACAACTATAGATGCCGTTAATCCTGATCAGCCTGTGTTCTCGTGCAGCTGTCCGAGCAGACAATTTCCTTGCAAGCATGGGCTTGCTTTGCTTACCGAGATTGTGGCAGGTAAAGCATTTGAAAGCTGTGACATTCCAGAAGCTATCGTAGAAAAACGGCAAAAGAGAGAAGTGAGAGAAGAGAAGAAAAAGAGTGGTGAAGCGCCGAAGGTGAACAAAGCTGCGCTTGCGAAAAAAATGAAAAAACAGCTTGAAGGTCTTGATCTGGCCGAGCAGTGTGTGCGTGATATGCTAAGCGCTGGCTTTGGTGCAATTAGTGGCAATTCTCTGGATACGTACAAAGATTTGGCGAAGCAGCTTGGCGATTACTATTTACCTGGTCCACAGCAGCTATTGAAGCGAATCATAATAGAGCTTGAGGCGATTAAAGAGGATAGGGAGCAAGAGGCTGAACGTTATGTGCATATCGTAAAGTATTGCATTCAATTACATACGGTTATTAAAAAGGTAAGGCAATTTTTCGGACAAAAGCTAGAGGAAGGGCAGATCGAAGCCGAGGAATCTACGCTATATGAAAGCATAGGAACAGTGTGGAACGCAGCACAGCTGAAGCAGCTTGGCTTGTATAAGGAAGACAGCGAGCAGGCACAGCTTGCATTCACGACGTATTATGACGAGGCTCGTGGCGAATATGTAGATGTCGGCTATTGGGTAGAGCTTTCTAGCGGAACGATATCGAGAACGTTGAATTATCGTCCACTTCGAGCGCTTAAGCGAGTAAAACAGGATGATTCCACATTTGGCGTTATTCAAGCGAAGGAAATGTACTGCTACCCGGGAGATTTGAATAAACGAATTCGTTGGGAAGAATTCCAGACACGTGCATTAAGCAGTGCGGACATCGCCACGATTGCGCAATATGCTCAGTCAGATATTGCTACGGCTGCTAAGCTAGTTAAAAACCAAATTAAAAATACACTGTCGGATCATTACGCTGGTATATTATTGCGCTTTGCGCAGCTGGGTAAGGTGAATGATGACTATGTGCTTGTAGACGACAGAGGACAGCGACTGCTGCTTAAAGATATGAACGGCCCAATTACAGATCAGACGACAGCTCTTCTTGAGAATGTGCCAGAAGAGTCGATGTTGCAGGACGGGGTCGTATTCGGCATGCTGTATTACGATTACGAGCAGAAGCGAATGGCAATGCAGCCATATTCGATCATTACTAACGAACAAATAATCCGCTTACTGTATTAAACGGAATAAGGAAGGGAGAGAAGTATCATGAGTATTGCTGCACTTTATGAGCTGCAGGAGCGTTTGTATAATACTGCAATAGCAGGCGTGAACATGATCGGTGAAGATTTTCGTCTGCAGCGGTCAATGGAGCAATTTGAGCAGACAGCAGGAGCATCTCCTGTATTCAAAAAGATTGCCGAGCAGCTAAAACCGCTGCGCGAAGCACAAGCAAGCGATAAAACAACTGCATTAATGGATGCACTTGCGTTAATTGACGCTGTGTTACATACGCAAGGTGCGACGGACGTTAGTGGAGATGTTGCACCTATAACGTTGAAAGCTCACAGCTCTAATTATTACGAAGCTCGCTATAGTGAGCTGCACGGATTAAAATCAGCGCTTACCGAAAAAGGATCTGGACGCTACGAAATCGTGAAATCAGCCTTTGATGCAAAAAGTCCTGTACTTAATGATTTTCGATTGCGTAGTGTGTTCATTGCAGCGCTTGGTGACAGCTATGCAGAGATGGCCGATCTTGTGGTGGAGATTCTAGCGAGCGGAGATAGCGGAATTGTGCCGCTGCTTAAAGAAGATTTCGATCCTAAAGGAAAGCGTGAGATGGCACGTCGCGTTGAAGTGATAGAGAATCTTGCAAAAGAGCAGGAGAATGAGTTCTATCTAAGCTTAGTGGAGAAATCATCTCCTGTTGTAAGGCTGGCAGCAGTGCATGCCTTGAAGCATGACGCAGCAAATGCTGAGCTATTAATGTCTCTAGCTGAAACGGAAAAGGGAGAGCTGCGAGATGCGGCATATTCATCACTGTATGAATTGAAGCAGAGCGATACGAGAGCATTTTGGTTAAAGCATGCGGAGCAATCTCCGGGTGAGGTTGCAAGCTATTTGTTTGATGATATTGGCGATGATGTGTCGGATGTTATAGCAGGTAAGCTGAACTCATTACTCGATACGATTGTAACTAGCGCTAACAATAGTAAAGAAGCGACTGAAATCTCGCAAAAGCAATACAATGAGCTAGAGAGCCTAATCTATATGTCAACCAACAAAGCTTCTTCTCAGCTAATTGATGTATATGCGTCGATCGTCTCTCTTGCAAAGCTATTGTCTAAAGTGAAGGTTTCCGCTCAGATCTCGTATGGTCGGTTTGGAAAAGAGCTACATCATGATCTTTTACGTGAAATTAATCTTGTTGTCGCACGCGGGATTGTGCTGGGTTATAATGAACAACTTGTTGCAGCAGCATCGCATTTATACGAAACTTGTGGTTCGCCTTATCTGCATGCAGGCTTTTGCGCGGCGCTTGTCAGCAAGCCAGCAGCAGAGGTATACGACCAATTTTCTCCGTTGCTGCTACATAAGGATTCGGCTGAAATTATAGCTGCGGTGTTAGCATTTGTCTTATACGATGAAGAACAACAAGTGTATAGCCTATATGCCGCTAATTCTCGTGCTACCTATTATTCGTGGAAGAATAGAGCTAGCAAGCCGCTATATGAACTGCTAGACCCACGCTGGGTTGAATTGCTTATTAGTGACAAGGTGCGAAATATTTCTAAGTATAAGCTGCTATCAAAATATACGATGCACACAAGCAGTCGTTTTTCTAGAGATGACCTCAGAGAGCAGTATGATGTCATGCTAATGGGGCTTATTAATGTACATGATGCCGCAAGCGCAGCACGCTTAAAGCAGTATTTCATAGCTGCGGCTAACGATATTTATTCAGAAGTTCCTTTATTCGCTTTGCAACGCTTAGGTGTCCGTGACTTCCGCGAATGGATCGTCAACATGTTCCAGCAACCTCAGACTAATCTTCATAATTTACATGCATTATGTTATCGATTGAATCTTGAGAAAGAAGAGGAGATTGTAATTCTTGAGGAAGTGTTGGCGTTAGTAAAGGAGAAGAAGATAAAGGATCGCTACTATAGTCCAGAGCGCCTGCAAACTATTATTGACGAGCTCCGTAACGGCAATGATCCATCCTATTATTAAACGATCGTTATATCGTCATAAGTATCGTAATAAGTTATTAAAGGAATTGGAAGGGAGTAGTATCTCATGTCAACTGAATTTCAACGCTTGCCTGCCGAGGCGGTTTACCAAAAGGAAATAGATGCATTGATTGCTGCTGAAAAGGACCCAGTGCCCGCAGGGTGGAGCATGTCGCCTCGCTCTGTTTTAAAGTATATTGTAGGTGGCGAAGTGGACGGACTGGAGATCACGCCGAAATATTTGGGGCATGATCGTTTGGTGGAGATCGCGATTGCGACCTTGCTGACAGACCGCTCCTTGCTGCTGATCGGAGAGCCGGGTACAGCTAAGTCTTGGCTGTCGGAGCATCTAACAGCAGCGATTAATGGAGACTCAACGAAGGTCATCCAAGGAACTGCAGGCACGACAGAGGAGCATATTCGTTATTCATGGAACTACGCGATGCTTATTGCGCAAGGTCCTTCGAACGATGCGATGCTGAAAAGCCCGATTTATCGTGCAATGGAAAGCGGCTCAATCGCTCGCTTTGAAGAAATATCTCGCTGTGCTTCTGAGGTGCAGGATGCGCTGATCTCGATTCTATCGGAAAAGCGAATTAGTGTGCCTGAGCTTTCATATGAAATGCCAGCGAAAAAAGGTTTTGCTGTAATCGCAACCGCTAATACGCGAGATAAAGGTGTCAATGAGATGTCAGCGGCGTTGAAGCGACGCTTTAATATTGTTGTGCTTCCGTCTCCTAGTGATATAGCGACCGAGATCGACATTGTGAAAACGAGAGTTGCCCAGCTTGCAGGCAGTCTTGATTTACAAGCTGAGCTTCCAGGAGATGAGTTAGTAGAGAAGGTCGTTACGATATTCCGTGAGCTAAGAAGTGGCGCTACTCTAGACGGCAAGCAGAAGCTAAAGTCTACCAGTGGGGTGTTGTCTACTGCAGAAGCGATTTCGCTGCTTGCTAACAGTATGGCTCTTGCAGGTGGCTTCGGTACAGGCGAAATTACTGATTATGATTTGGCGGCTGCTTTGCAAGGAGCTGTTGTTAAGGATGAGGATAAGGACAGCGTTGCCTTTAAGGAGTATTTGGAAAATATATTGAAGAAGCGCGGTGAAAAGTGGCGCGGCTTGTACAAGGAGTGCAAGGAGTTGAATAAATAGTGAGCGAGCCAGTACTATTCGGAGTGCGGCATTTGTCTCCAGCAGGCTCGTGGCACTTATTGGAGCTGCTTAACCGTGTGCAGCCAGAGATGGTATTGGTAGAGGGACCGGGCGATCTAACGGATCTGCTGGTTCATATATGCGCACAGGAGACGAAGCCGCCGATTGCCATTATGGCATATAGCGAAACCGTTCCAATCCGCACGATTTTATATCCATTTGCGGCTTATTCACCTGAGTATCAAGCGATCAAATGGGCATATGATAATGGGCGCCAATGTCGCTTTATTGATTTGCCGTCTTCTGTATTTTTAGCGATTCAAGAGCAAAGATCGCTGCTGGAGCAACAAGCTTTGGCGGACAGCTATACTGAGGAGAGCGATTCGCGAACTGATGGGATTGCTGGTGAGAGCAGCGATTTGCGAGCTGATGGAACAAGTGATGCGAACAGCGATTTTCGGACTGATGGAAAGAATGGTGCGAATAGCGTCTCGCGAGCTGATGGAACTGCTGGTGTAAACAGTGATTCACAAGTTGATGACACTGCCGCAGCTAGTAGCGAATCAATAGATGCTTCTTCTGGTTCAGCATCTAACTCAAGTGCCGAAAGACTTTCTCCATCGCAGCATATCGCTGAAATAACGGGTGAGGATAGTCAAGAGACGTTTTGGGAAAGGCATTTCGAGCATAATTTGTATGCTGAGTCGTATATGCTAGGAGCTGCTGAATATGGCAGTCAGTTAAGAGGCGTTACAGATAATGACCCGCTTGATGAAGCGGAAAATATACTGCGTGAAGCCTATATGAAATATGAGATTGAAAAGGCGATTAAGCAAGGGATTGCACCCGAGAAAATTGTAGTTGTGACAGGTGCGTATCACGTAGAAGGGCTGCGCCACAATGCAGCATTAACCGATGAGGAGATCGCGAGCTTGCCTGCGATTCCGGCGCAAACAACACTTATGCCTTATTCCTACTATCGACTGTCATCACGTTCGGGCTACGGTGCAGGCAATAAAGCGCCAGCGTATTACGAGCTGTTATGGAATAGCTTGCAGGAAGGAAAGCCAGAGCATACCGCGTATGCTTATATGGCTAATCTAGCACGTTACCAGCGTGCTGCTGGACATATGGTATCGGCAGCATCGGTTATTGAAGCGGTGAGATTAAGCCATGCATTAGCTTCGTTAAAAGGCTTTTCTGTTCCATCTTTGCGCGATCTTCGAGATAGTGCAGTAACTTGTATTGGGCATGGTAATTTTTCAGAAATTGCGCTTGCGGTTGCGGACACGGAGATTGGAACAAAGCTTGGCAGCTTACCTGAAGGGGTTAGCCGAACGTCGATTCAGGCTGATTTCTACCGTTTGCTTAAGGAGCTGAAGCTGGAAAAGTATAGAACGACAGTTGCGCAAACGATAGAGCTGGACTTACGAGAAAATATGCGAGTCAAGTCTGAAAAGGCAGCATTTTTAGATTTGTCCCGTTCCTTCTTCCTGCATCGCCTGCAGGTGCTTGGTATAAGCTTTGCCAGCCTGCAGCGTACTGCTCAAGACAAGGCGACATGGGCGGAGCATTGGAATATGGTATGGTCCGTAGAAGCCGAGATTGAATTAGTAGAATCAGCATTGCGCGGTGAAACAGTCGAGCTGGCAGCAGCTTTTGCGCTTAAAGAAAAAATAGAAGAGTGCCGTACGATTGATGATGCTGCCGCAATCATTCAGTCTGCCTGTCTGTGCGGCATGCCTGCTTCAGTTGTGCTTGCAGTGTCTGCATTGCAGCGCCTTGCAGTTGACGCCGTATCTGTAATCGAGATCGCTAGGACAGTACATAGTCTGTCTGCAGTTATTCGTTACGGCAATATTAGAAAGCTCGATTATAGCCCGCTCGTTCCAATCGTACAGCAATTGTTTTTAAGAGCTTGCCTCATTATGGCTGATAACTGTAACTGTGATAATAAGGCAGCTGGAGCGATCATCGAAGCGGTTGCTATCCTGAATGAAGCATCGCTCAATCATGATTTTACCGACGGGGCGCGCTGGATTGAACTACTTACGGAGTTGTCAGATCGTGATGACATTAATACGAAGGTATCAGGCTTTGCCGCAGCAATATTGCTCGAGCGAGGAATGATCAGCAACGAGCAGCTTGCAGTCGAAGTAGAGCGCCGTTTGTCCAGAGGGATACCAGCTGATCTGGGAGCGGGTTGGTTCGAAGGATTGGCAATGAAAAACAAGTATGCGCTGATCGCGAGATTAAGTCTATGGGAAAAGCTTAGTCAGTATTTGGATACACTCGATCATGATGAATTCAAGCGAGCGCTTGTGTTTCTGCGTCGAAGCTTTTCTTCCTTTACTGCAAAGGAGCGAAGTGACATAGCAGAAAACTTGGCAGAGATATGGGGACTCCAAGCGCAGCAGGTCGATGATATGCTGAACCGTGCTGTGACGGGGGAGGAGTTAGCGCAGCTAGAAGAATTCGATTTCGACGACTTTTAGAGGTAGTTCAAAAGCACGACTTTGATGACGATGTTCTTCATTGAAGTTTATTCGACGTCGAATATGTCACGCTACCGAAATCTGCGGTCCTCACGTACCAAGAACGTACGCTGCGCTTCTCGATTTCTAGTATCGTGCCATCTTCTTGGTCCTGAAAGCCGAGTTTTTGAACTCTTATTGGAAGAGGAGGTTCAAAAACACGACTTTGATGAAGATGTAACTTCATTGAAGTTAACTCGGCGTCGAATATGGAGCGCTAGCTAAGAATTATGCTTCCGATGTATGTTTTCTGTGAAAACATTGTAGGTGCTCACGTATCAAGACCGTACACTGCGCTCCTCGATTTCTAGTATCGCGCCATCTTCACTTTCAATATATAAATGAGCGGATGTAACGGAACTGAGCGACGCTATTTAACATATTAAGCCTTCTCATATGATCTAACGGAACTAGGTGCACTTATTGACACTTTTTCGTAGATTTATTATGTGATTTTGCCTAATAGAGCCTCTGAGTTCCGTTAGAATTACATATTAGGCATATTTGTCACAATAAGGTCTCTGAGTTCCGTTACAGCTCGTACTTAATGATCGGCGTTCGTAGCGCCAATCCTCGATCACGCAAATCGACGGTGGACGCGCAATGCTTGTTCACGCAAATCGACGGTGGACGCGCAATGCTCGTTCACGCTGATCGACGATGGACGCGCAAATGCTCGTACTCAATGATCGGCGTTCGTAGCGCCAGTCCTCGATCACGCAAATCGACGGTGGACGCGCAATGCTCGATCACGCTGATCGACAATGGACGCGTCAGTGTTCGTACTCAATGATCGTCGGTGTCCGCGCCAGAGCTCGATCAGGCTGCTCGCCGCTCGCCGCTCGCCGCGCCAGAGCTCGATCAGGCTGCTCGCCGCTCTCCGCGTCGGTACACGATCACAATAATCTACGGTCCGATCGCCTGTTTAGGTTTCACTGGCCTCATGGACAGCTACAATAACTAAAAAAGCTACAGCAAAGCATACACTCTCCATAAGCGCCTCTCATTCCAAAATAATGGTAAGCGATGGAGAGTGTAAGCGGAGCACTGAAACGAGGTGACTAAAGGATGGAGCAGGAGAATGCATCATTTACCGATGCAAACACAGTGCAGGATGCAGCATTAACTAGCGAGATGACTGCGGAGGAAGCCGAACAGGAAGCAGAACAGAAAGCAAAAGAGCGAATTGCTCGATGGCGACTTATTCTTGGTGAAGACAGTCGTGAGATGTTAGAGAATCGTTCCGGCGGTGCTTGCGAGCTGTCAGCCGAGCAGCAATTAATGGATCAAGCGCTGGCAGCACTGTATGACCAGACGAGTGGCGGCAGCTTTGGGCAAGGAGGAGGAAAAGGTCCTTCTTCTCCGCAAATCGCTCGCTGGCTAGGGGATATTCGTTCCTTGTTCGATCAAGAGATGGTATCCATCATTCAAAGCGATGCGATTGAACGCAAAGGCTTAAAGCAGCTTATTTTTGAGCCAGAGATACTAGAGAATTTAGAGCCAAACGTTAACTTGGCTTCCACGATGATGATGCTGAAGGATCATATTCCGAAGCGGTCTAAGGAAAGTGTGCGGAAGTTCATCGGGAAAATCGTTGAAGAAATTAATAAGCTGCTGGAAAATGATATTCGCCGTGCAGTAACGGCGGCGCTTAACAAAAAGCAGCATTCACCAATTCCTTCAGTCGCAGCAATCGATTATAAATATACGATCAATCGTAACTTGAAAAATTACAATCCGCAGCTGAAAACGATTATTCCAGAACGCTTCTACTTTTTCGATAGAGCCAATCGTATGAATAACTGGACGGTCATTGTAGATATTGATCAAAGTGGATCAATGGGAGAGTCCGTTATTTATTCCTCAATCATGTCCTGCATATTGGCAAGCATGAATGCGATCAAAACGAGAATTGTCGCCTTTGATACAGAAATTATCGACATGACGGAGAAATCTGATGATCCGATCGATCTGTTATTCGGCATACAGCTTGGTGGAGGAACAGATATTAACAAGTCGGTTGCCTACTGCCAGCAGTTTATAGAGAATCCCTCAAAAACGTTATTCTTTTTAATATCGGATCTAGAGGAAGGCGGTAATCGCGCCGGCTTAATCAATAGAATAAAAGAAATGAAGGAATCAGGTGTGACTGTCATTAGTTTGTTGGCAATTGCAGACGGAGGTAGGCCGTATTATGATGAGCAGATGGCCAAGCGCTTGTCATCGCTTGGCATACCGTGTTTTGCATGTACGCCCGCTTTATTACCACAACTACTGGAGATGGCATTCAAGGGCTATGATTTACAAGCGTTCCAGAAAGAATTTGAAAAATCACGCAAAAACTAGGGCGTGTCTGAGAACTTCGAGGCCATCCAATTTTGCCGAATTTTCGTTCCATGCAAGGCGCGTTTGTGAAGGCGTACCGGGCGTACGTCAAGCAAACGGAACGAAGCAGGGGGCGAAAAGGCGGTGAAAGGGGTCACTGAGCGGGTTTTCAGACACGCCCTAGATTTCGATTAAAAACTTCTCATTATTATCAGAATTGAATAATTGATTTTCCAGGAAAACTCTTTAATGTCGCATTTCTTACGCATTTATAGCAACTCTAGCGACTCTCATTATCCTTTATTTCCCACATAAATACTCTAGTGTTTTATCGTATAATGGTGCGAGATGAAGGAGGGGAAATGATATTGAGCAAACGTTGGAAAATCTCTATCGTGCTTATGATGATGCTTGTTTTTGCATCGCCAGCCTATAGCGCTTCAGCACAGACACCTGCAAGCACGACAGTGTACATCAACGATCAGCCGATGACTACGACCACGATTAAACAAAATGGATATCAGCTTGTTCCAGCATCATTTTTTCGCAATTTTAATGTAACCGTTGAATGGAGTTCAAATTATCGAGCAGCAGTATTAAGAAATGCAGCGATTGAGATCGGATATCCTGTAAATGAGCGTTATACTGATTATCAACGTGGTACGCAAGGAACATGGTCTAGAGATAGCTTGGAAACGCGGACCACACTTATTAATGGTGTGACGTATGTGCCACTTGCTTATACGGCCAATAAGCTTGGCTTAAGTGTCAAATACGATTCGAAGATTCGAGCGGCGGTTATCTCGACTGGAGACAATAACTTTGTTGCTTTAGCAAAGCCAAACCAGTTGACTCAGCCAACTGCTGAAGAGCTACATTGGTTATATCAAATTACTGAAGCTGAAGCAGGCGGAGAAAGCTTTGATGGAAAAGTGGCAGTTGCAGCTTCGATATTAAATCGAGTTGCTGATCCCGCATGGCCTAATTCTATTATCGATACGATCTTTCAAGTAGAATACATTAATGGAAAAGCATATTATCAATATTCTCCGGTGTTAGATAAACGGATACATACGGTGACACCAAGTAAGGAAACAAAAAATGCGGTTCAAGAAGCAATAAATGGTTTTGATCCGAGCCTAGGTGCAGTCGTGTTTTACAATCCAGATAAAACGGACAATACTTGGGTGAGAAGCCGTCCGGTTACTACGAAAATTGGTAATCATGTATTTGCCAAATAAATAGGAGACACGCCCTAGTTATGAAAAACTCCTGCGCTACAGCTCACATTCAATGAGCCTCTGCGCAGGAGTTTTTTTGAGCATACATAGTAGCATTTACAGTTTCAACTAGTGGAGGCAATGTAGCAGCTAGCTGCTTTTAAGTTCTGAAACAGTGACAAACTCAAAGCCTTCATCTTGCAAATATTTTAGAACCAGTGATACTGCTTCTACCGTTGTTTTGTGAATATCATGCATAAGGATAATCGAACCATCTTTAACATTGCTTTTAACGATATTCAGCACTGCTTCAGGATTACGGGATTTCCAATCCAAAGTGTCGATCGTCCATAATACGATAGGCAGATTAGCAGTGTTTTTTACGCTATCATTTAACGCACCATAGGGCGGGCGGAAAACAGTAGGCTCAGTACCTATCGCTTGCTTGATAGCGATTGTCGTCTCATTAATTTCATCATTAATTTCGCCGTTGTCCAGCTTAGTGAGGTCCATATGATCCCATGTATGATTCCCTATCTCATGTCCTTCAGCAGCTACTTTCTTTGCTGTCTCCGGGTAGAAATCAACCCTGTTTCCAAGCATGAAAAAAGTTGCTTTTGCCTCGTATTCATCTAATAGATTGAGAATGCTTACTGTGTTCACTGGATGCGGACCATCATCAAAAGTAAGTGCTACTCGTTTTTTGTTAGGGGATGGCTTATCCGTCGGTTCCTTACTGCTATCTTCAGAAGGTTGAGGCGTAGAAGGAATCGATTCTTCAGGCTCTTTTTCAATAATAATATCCAGCTTTTTTATCCAATCATCAGTAAAGAGTACTTTAACATCATCAATCGGTATAGCGATTTCAGGTGAACCAGCGGCTCCCGCTGTCACTTCATATTTATCGAATTTAAACACGATCAATTGACCGTTAAGATACACGTTAGAAAAGGTGTTGTCTTTATCTTCGATCCACTGCTTTAAGTAGTCTTGAAAAAAGTAAATGTTATATTCCTCAGATTGTTCAAACGCATCCGACAGCAGCCTATAGATTAGCTCTCTATTTTCTTTAGAATCCTTAATAATTTCTTGCTGAGCAATGTACCTGCCCGCTCGAACATCGACTAAAAAGACTTTTGAAGACTGTGTACCATTTGCCCCTGCAACATAACTGCCATTGGTCAAAACAATAGAGTAAACATTGTCGATTACGGGATAGATATCGAATGATAGATTTAACTCCGCTATATTTTCCTTTAAATACGGTTTGTTTTGTTCTATTTCAACCAAAAATTCATTTTTAGATTGAGTGACATATTCATTTATCGTTTGATTTAACGTATCATTTTCAAATTCAGGATAGTGGATTGCTATTCGATATAGTGGCTCATCATGAATATCTGTAACGATATGAATTCCGTCATAGCTTGAGTTTTCCGTACTGGTACGATCTTCTACCGCTGTAGAATTGTCATCATTACGATTATCGGAAGTGGAGTCCTTATCATTCATTAACAGAATGGCTAGTAAAATAATAATGCCTACAATAAATAAGATGGAAAAAGAGGTTCGTTTCATAATTATGACTCCTTAGAAATTCATGCTGTAAGCAGTAATTATACACCTCTTAAATTAACGATACAACATTCCAAGGTACATAATTGATATGCGTTTATTTCCATTCACGCGAGCTTTACAAAAGGTTAACGCACCATTAATACTCCGTAAATATATGGATAGTAAATTATATGTAATAAATAGTGGGTAGAGACGATGAGATAACCCAAACTAGAGGAACGTTACGATGCATTGGTTGTGTAAATGCTGTGTAAATGTTCTATTCTAGTTGGGTTTTTTTACATAGAATTCACACTACGTTAACATCGAAAAAATACGGTGAGGTTATAGTGAAGAAGCGAGAGGGGGAGACAGCATGATAGAACAACCTATTGATCAGCTGCCTATAATAGCTTCGATTACGAAGCCAGAACAGATTGAGGCGGTAATGAAAAGTAAGATTAAGAGAGTTAATTTGATGACGGGAGATATGATGACACTTTCGTCGATCGTCTCTGATCTACATAAGGCTGGCAAGCAGGTGCATGTGCATTTAGAGATGGTTAGCGGTCTTGGCAGAGATATCTCTACGGTTCAATATCTAAGTAAAACATTCGGTATAGATGGAATTGTATCGACGAAGTCTAATATGATTGCGGCAGCGCGACAGGTTGGAATTCGTTCAATTCAGCGGATATTTGGGATTGATACGGCTGCAGTTGAAACTGCGATTAAAATGATTGGACAGGTTCAGCCTGATGAGGTCGAGCTAATGCCTGGACTTATGCCAAGGGTCATTAAGGACATGAAGCAAAGAATTAATTGCCCATTAATTGTAGGCGGATTGATTCGTCATGAGGATGAAATTCGTGAAGCTTTAGCATGTGGAGCGGACTATGTGTCCATTGGAGATAAGCGATATTGGTTATAAATTCAAGCAAGTAATGAAGCTACAAGGATTGAATTGGCTAGATACGGGTGGAGATGATGAGAAAACCCACACATCAAGACCAAGCAATTCAATAAACCTGAGAGGAGCATTACAAGCAATGAAGAAAAAAAAGAAAATGTTAACTACGATGGTTGCAGGTGGAATGGCGGTAGTAATGACAGCATGTGGAGGCGGTACGTCGTCGAACGGTGGGGCATCTAATTCTGGGACTAACAGTGAGCCCGTCCAAGTGGAGGCTGCTCCAGTGGTGGAGGATACGGCACCTGTTACGATTCAATACTGGCATTCCCACGCCGAGGCTCAAATGGAAGGCTTGAATTACATGCTTGAAGAGTTCTCTAACAAATACCCTCATATTACTGTCGAGGCTGTGTTCCAAGGCGCATATGATGATCTGCACAAGAAGCTTCAGGCTGCTGTAGCTGCAAAGGATGTTCCAGCTGTGACTAATGTAGAGGTATCATCCTTGCCAACCTTCGGTGAAGCCGGCATATTTGCAGACTTAACACCATGGATATTACGTGATGAAACTCCACTGAATGACTTTTCCGAAGGAATGATCAATTCATACGCATTTAATGGCAAGCAATATGGCTTTCCTTTAATCGTCAGCACAAGTGTATTCGTTTATAATAAAACGCTGCTGGACGAGCTTGGCGTAGAGCCGCCGCAAACTTGGGATGAAATCGACGCATTTAACGAAGCGGTAACGCTGAAAGAGAACGGACAAACGACTCGTTATGCGTTCTCTGTGCCTGGCTGGGATGCTTGGTACTTTGATCCATGGATGATTAATGGTGGTGGGCAGATTCTAACAGATGATCAATCTGCATCAGCGGTAGAAACACCGGAGTCGATGCGTTACATTGAAAACTTCTACAAATGGAAAACAGAAGGCTCTATGCATATCGGCTATGGTAAAGGTGCTTCCAACACGATGCGTCAAATGTTCCTAGATGGCCAGATCGCTATGGTTCAGCATACATCTGCGAATATTAAAATGTACCGAGAAAATGCTGACTTTGAGATCGGTGTATCCTTTGTCCCTGGCGACGTTACTCGTATCTCCAACATTGGCGGTGCTGGAATCGCGATGATGGATGGAGCAAATGAGCTGGAAAAAGAAGCAGCATGGAAGTTCATTGAGTTCATGACGTCAGCGGAACATAATATTAAGTTGGCAGAATCAGTAGGTTATCTACCAACTCGTAAATCAGCTATCGAATCAGAGGAAGGCGAACAATACTTTGAAAGATGGCCACAGTATCGTGCTGTACTAGAGCATTTCGATGATGTAACGCCTCGTCTGCAGCATATCGCTTATCCGGAATTCAGATCTCACTATATTGAAGTCATTGGTGAGCTTGCTTTGAATAATGTTGATCCAGCGACATTAATGCCGGAGGCTGCAGAGAAAATCAACGAAGTGCTTGCGGATTATGAGTGATGCATATGAGCAATGAAAAAAAAATAAAAAACGTGGCGTCCACTAGGACGCCCGTTTCCATACGCAGCTGGCGAACGACACTTGAAAAGTGGAAGGACTTTCTTTTTGCATTCCCTGCTATTGCATTATTGGCAGTCTTTTTATATTATCCGCTTGGCAACTCGTTCTATATCAGTTTAACGAACTGGAATATGACAAGACCTAATAAAAAGTTTGTCGGGGTAGATAATTACACCTATTTATTAGGCCATGAGGATTTTTATCAATCACTCATGATTACATTCAAGTATACGGTCATGGATGTTGTATTGACGTTAGCGATTGGCTTGCTTCTAGCCTTACTGCTCAATGTATCGTCAAGACTTTATGCTTTTATGCGCGGCATCATCTTTATGCCTTACTATATCTCGATGGTTATCGCCGCTATGGTATTTCTATGGATTTACAATGGTAAATACGGTTTGCTGAATCGACTCGTATCTTTATTCGGAATCGATCCAGTAGAATGGTTAATTAACCCCAAGACAGTGTTACCGGCACTTGTGGTCGTATCGGTCTGGAAAGGCGTCGGCTTTGCGATGATCCTATTCATTGCGGGTTTGCGAAGCATACCAGGCGAATACTATGAAGCAGCAGCAATTGATGGAGCGAATCGCTGGACATTATTCCGGCATATTACACTGCCGTT
>Ga0160467_100350_pt1 | contig 48775 bp, 44 predicted proteins | sample HID1972I_E11MG_FD_108221 | JGI IMG/M metagenome (GOLD analysis project Ga0160467, IMG submission 108221) | Enriched pill bug-associated microbial communities from UW Madison campus, WI, USA - HID1972I_E11 MG | ecosystem: Host-associated > Arthropoda: Insects > Digestive system > Unclassified ... | reverse complement strand
GTGCGGGTCAAGCAGCTTGATGTCGGTGGCCAGTTCGTACACCACCGCGCCGGGATCATCGAGTTTCATCGGCGTGCGGGTAAGAAAGCCCATGACGAAACCTTCGATATTCTTCTGAGAAAGTGTCGTATGAGCGGTCGGGTCCCAGTTGCCGGTAATGTTTTCGGCCGACAGGAACGTCATGGTCTTGCCGGCCTGTGCGAAGGCCGGCGAGATGAAGAAGTCAGGATTGATCTGCATGTAGCCAGCGACGGCGGCTGCGCCCGCGGATCCTTGCAGGAAGCGACGACGACTGAATTCTGAACCCATCGAGTTCCCCTTTTCTATTTTGAATAAACCGTCAAATCAGTCAAAACGGTCAAATCAGTCATAAGCAAACAGCGTGCCAATCTCGATTTCCTGCAAGAATCGCGCTTTCAGTCTGATGCAATTTGTGGGATCTGACCATTTATTGGTCGAATGAGAAAGATTTAAGCGACCAGCCGGATCGCCAAAATTACGGGGTCATTTCTGCCGTTGAATCGCGGGATGCTGATCCGTTGTCAGGATGTGTCCGAAACGGACAGCGACCATGATTGCAAGCGCCGCCGGATTGAAACTCTCACGAGAGTTCAACTGAATGTTTCGTTTGCTCTTTTGACGGCGTGAATACATCAACAGCGGGCAGTACATCCGCCGATCCATTTCGTGCATGCCCGCCCGCATTTTTGCTGCGGTCTCATCTCTCTGCCGCCTCAGTTGATCACTTGATCCTTCATAGTGATTAATGCTGTACGATGGGTGATCGCGGTTATAGTGACGTCGCCGGCACGGGCTGTCGGTTCCGTCGTTTCACGCTGGGCTGGCCTCAGTAAGGAAAAGAAGAGCAGGACCAGAAGAAGGTTCTTGCCATGGCAATTGGCCGTCTTTCACCGCCCGGGAGGTTTAGGCCATGCTTGCCGACGTCACTGGTAAGGCCGCTCGGTATGGCAACCGTTCGGTCATAAATCGCAGCCTGCATATTGCGTGTTTACGGCTGATATCAGTCGCTATCCTGCTCTTTCAATATCCCAATGAACTGCTCGTCGGTGAATGCCTGGCGCTGCCCGTCTCTTCAGGGTAACCGACCCTACCAGGATCGAATGACGTTTTGCGGCTCCGGTCACAGGCCATATGCCAAAGGCCAGGCGGATTGTAGCCGTCCAGTTGCCCTGCGCGACGTGATTGAAGGTCCCACCTGAGTGGGTCTAAATCAACCTCAGTCCGGTGCCGGGATCAAACACGTGTAGGTCGGACGATGCCACTTCAACACCAAGCACCTCGCCGATGGCGGGTCTTATGTCTGCAGGAACGGAAATATTGATCTCGTGGCGTTCGTTTTTCAGGCAGATCAGACGTGTCTCGCCGTGGAACTCGTTCCGCTCGACGGTGCCGCGAAAGGCTTGAGCATCCTGGTTTATGCGAAATGATCCGGGCCGAATTCCAACGGTAACCTCACCGGAACGGAGGCCTGCCGGAGCTGTAAACCTGACAAGATTGTCGCCCAGCCACTCCTGCGTCATCTGCAACTGAAGAAAATTCATGTTCGGTGTGCCTATGAAGCCGGCAGCAAACACTGTCCGAGGCGCCTGATAAATTTCTTCGGGCGTGCCCATCTGCTCAATACGGCCGTCCTTCATCAGGACAATACGGTCGGCAAGCGTCATGGCTTCGAGTTGGTCGTGAGTGACATATATGCTTGTCGTTTTCAGGTCGCGGTGGAGGCGCGCGATCTCGACCCGCAGGCTGCCGCGCAGCTTGGCATCAAGGTTTGAAAGCGGTTCGTCAAACAGGAAGACCTCCGGGGTCTTGATCATGGCACGGGCGATGGCCACACGCTGCTGCTGTCCGCCCGACAGTTCGGTCGGCTTACGCGCAAGATAGACGCCAAGACCGAGCGCGTCGACAACAGGGGCCAGCCGCTGATCGATCGCGGCTTTGCCTATCCCCGCCCTCTCTAGACCGAAAGTGATATTATCCCGCACACTCATATGGGGGTAAAGCGCGTAGTTCTGGAACACCATGGCGATGCCCCGGTCACCCGGATCGCGATCGTTCATCCGCTCACCACCGATGAGCAGATCCCCGCCGGAAATCTCTTCAAGCCCGGCAATCATCCGCAGCATGGTAGATTTTCCGCACCCTGACGGGCCGAGAAAAACGACGAATTCGTGGTTGTCGATCTTCAGGTCAAAATCCCGCATGACCTCAAGCGAACCATAGACTTTCCGGATCCCCCGGCACTCAACAGTGGCCATCAATTCGTCTCCCCGTCCATGACGATCTGCAGCTTCACGTCCTCCGGCCGGCCTTCGGCCGCTCTTTTGAAGGCGTCGATAGATTGATCAAAGGAATAGGTGCCGGAAACCAATGGCTTCAGGTCGACCTTGCCTGCGGCGATCAACGCCAGTGCACGGTCGAACACATTGGCGTAGCGGAAAACCGTTTCAATGCGGCATTCACGGAAGCAGGCCGCCGCAAGGTCTACTGCGACGGGTTCCGGCGGCAAGCCGACGATAACGACCGTTCCGCCCGGGCGCACGACCTTGAAGAGATCACGGACCGCGGCCGGCGCACCGGAGCATTCAAAGACGATATCGGCTCCCCAGCCTTCTGTTGACTCGTTGACGGTCTCAATGAGATCAACCTCCTTAAGGTTGATACCAGTGATGCCGCCATAGCTCTCGGCCAGTTTAAGCTTTGTTGCGGAAATGTCCGAGATCAGCACTCGCGAGCAGCCGCCGGCAAGGGCAGCCAGTGCCACCATGATGCCGATCGTTCCACAACCGGTAACAACCGCCGTATCGCCAGGCGTGATTTTTGCCCGGGCAGCTGCCTGCATGCCCACGGCAAATGGTTCAACCATGGCGCCTTCGGCAAAGGAGACATTATCAGGCAGCTTGTATGTGAAACTTGCCGGATGAACTGTCTCAGGGCACAAGACGCCGTGTACCGGCGGCGTTGCCCAGAATGTCACGGCAGGATCAACGTTATAGAGGCCGAGCCGCGACGCACGCGATTTGGGATCGGGGATGCCTGGCTCCATGCAGACGCGGTCGCCGGGCTTCAGATGGGTGACGTTGTCGCCGGTCTCGGTGACGGTTCCTGCTGCTTCGTGGCCGAGAACCATGGGCTCGTTCACGACGAAGTCACCGATGCGACCATGGGTGTAGTAGTGCACGTCGCTGCCGCAGACGCCAACAGTGTGGATACGAATGCGAACGTCATCCGGCCCCAACTTTTGAGGAATTTCGATATCGCGCAGGGAAAGTTCGCCGACATGTTCGAGGACAAGTGCTTTCATGGGTCAGTCAACCTTGATCAGTTTTCTTGGAAAATGCGGCGTTGAGGCCACCCGCAAGTACCCCGAGCAGGATCAGCGGTGGCAGCGACAACAGGACGACGGCCGCGTTCAGAATGCCCCAGGGCACGTTCATACCAAGCTGTGACATCTCGGACGCGATGATCGGCAGGGTCTTTGCCTTCGAGGTCGTGAGCATCATGGCAAGCAGGAACTCGTTCCAGACGAGGACGAAGGAAAAGGCGATGGCGCCGAAGACCTGGAAACGAGCAATCGGCAAGGCGATGCGGAAGAAGGTCGCATAAGGGCCAAGTCCATCCACCCGGGCAGCTTCTTCGACGTGCAGGCTGACACGCTCGAAAGCCGGCACGGAAAGCCAGATGGTGATCGAGGCTGTCACGATGAGATAGGTCACGATCAGGGACAGACGTGTATCGTAAAGATCTAGGCCGAGCCAGATGACCAGCATGGGAATAGCAATTGCGACGGGCGGCAGGAAGCGCAGCGACAGAACGAAGAACTGCGCCTCCGCCGTGACCCTGTTCTTGAACCGGGCAATTACATAGGCCGCCGGTACACCGAGCACAGCGCCAAGCACGACCGCACTCGAGCAGATGATCAACGAATTGGTAAGTGCGCGCGCCACCGAGCGACGATTGAGCACATAACTCATATTGTCGAACACAGGCTGGAAAATGAGCTTCGGCGTTGACACCAGCAGGTCGGCATTGGTCTTGAAGGCGTTGAGCAGGGTCCACAGGAGCGGCAGCACGACAAGTGCGGCGGCAAGAACCAATAAAAGCCTGAGCAGAAAGGTGGAGATCTTCATCGGTTCAGCCTCTTCCAGGTGAAGGTAAAGGTGACGATCGTCAGAACCATCATGATGACGGCCATTGAGGACGCATAGGAGATCTTGCCGGCTTCGATGAAGCCTTGGGAATAGGCATACATGTCAAGCGTCTCGGTGGAGATGCCGGGACCGCCGCGCGTCATGACATAAACGAGGTCGAAGGAGCGAAGACTCTCGATCGCCTTGACGAGCAGCAGACTGATCAAGGGTGCTTTCAGCATCGGCAGGGTCACGAAACGATGGATTTCGAAGCGGGTTGCCCGATCTATGCGTGCGGCTTCCAGCGGCTGAGGCGGCAAGGATTCAAGAAGCTTCAAGATGATCACTGAAAAGAACAAGCCCCATTGCCAGACATCGACGAAGGCAACAGCAAGGAGGGCGCCGATCGGCGTCGACAAAATGTCGGGTGTGATGCCGGTGAGCTCCCTGACCGGCCAGGTCAGAGCGCCGTAGAGCGGATGGAAGGCGAACTTCCAGACAAAAGCGGCGCACACGCGTGGCAAGAGAACAGGAATGATGAAGAGCACGCACAGAACGTTGCGCATACGGGGGCTTGCCGCCTCGAACATGGCAATCCCGAGCGCAAGTCCCGTCGCCATGGTCAATGAGACGCTGATCACCTCCCACTTGAAAGATACCCAGAGCGCGTTCAGGAAACGTGCATCCGAAAACAGCGCCAGATAATTGGCAAACCAGACATAGTCTGCATCGGGTGCCGAAAGCGTCCGGTTCTGCAGCGATATGTTGATAGCGTAGATCGTCGGCACGAGCGCCAGAACGATCAGGATACCCAAAGTGGGTCCAAGAAAGACGTAAGGCAGCGAGCGGCCGCGGCGCATGGCAGATCCTCGGATTGGGAAAAGGGGGCGCGTCATAAGACGCTCCCGTCAGACGGCTTGGGAGGCGTCAGAGTTTGGCTGCGAAGGCTTCGAGGTCGTTCAGCGTCGCCTTGATGTCAGTGCGGCTACCGGTGATCAGCTCTTCCAGCATGATGCCCCACTGGTTGCCCAATTCCTGCCAGCGCGGATCCTGCCAGAAGGTGACGGTGGTCTTTTCACCGGTCGCAGCCATGGCGTCGGCAAGGTTCTGGCCGAAGGTCTTGGCGTATTCCGGGCTCTGATAAGTGCTAGTGCGCGTCAACTCGCCCGGCTGGCCGGCGGCGAGGCGACGGGCTTCCTGTTCCTTGGACGTTGCCCAGGCAACAAAGAGACCAGCGCAGGCCTTTTCCTCATCTGTCTTGTTGGCCTTGGACGCGATTGCAAAACCATGGGCGTAACCGGCCCCCGGCAGCGGCGACGGCGGAACGGAGAACGCAACCTTGTCTGCAACCTGGCTCTGTGCCTTGTCGACGGACATGCCGCCAAGGGGTGCGGATTCGATGATGATCGCCACCTTGCCGGAGCGGAAGGCGCCGGTGGACTCGTCCCAAGAGCCGGTCTGAGTGCCCGGCGCCGAATATTTGAAGAGCTCGAGATAGGTCTCTGTCGCCTTTACCGCGGCATCCGAATTGAAGGCCGGCTTGCCGTCCTTGAACCACTCGCCGCCGTTTGCTTTGAAGAACGGCATCCAGCGCCAGACGTTGGCGCCTGAACCGCGCTGTCCGCGAAGCGCAGTGGCGTAGACGCCGTTGGCCGGATCATGCAGCTTCTGCACGGCTGCGAAATATTCGTCCCAGGTCTTCGGCGGCGCGATGCCTGCCTTTTCCAGGAGGTCGGTACGGTAGACCATCAGGTCGCCGCCACCCTGCACCGGTGCAAACCACTCTTTGCCGTCATAGGTCGCAGCTGCGCGCATACCGGCGTCAAAGTCTTTGTAGTCGTATTCGGATGGATAAAAGCCATCAAGCGGGACGATCCAGCCAGACGAGGCAAAAAGCGCCAGATTGGCTTCATCAACATAATACACGTTGAAGCTTCCGACCGTCGAGGCGTCGGCCTGCGACTTCGCGCGGCGATCGTTCTCGTTGAGATAACTGATCTCGAAGCCTGCGCCGGAGAGCTCTTCGAACTCATCGACATATTTTTCGAGAAGGGTCAGTCCGTCGCGCGGTTGCGCCAGGACACGCACGTCGCTGGTGCATTGTGCGGCGGCAAAAGCGCTGGATGCGGCAAATATGGCGATAACCGCGCAACCGGCGCGGAGAGCGTTGAGTGTCATGATGTCCTCCCTGAATGGCAACTCCCTTGCCATCGACGGGCCCACATTTGCGCAAGCGACAGATGCGTACTAGTTTGCCTCCGTCACAGAACTGGTATTATCTTGACATCTGTACGCTGTAACACGAGCAATTGAATGCCTATTGCATCAGACTTTCCTCAAACGGTCTCTGAAACCTTCACCGCCACCCGCGAGCAGATCGTCTTACCGGGAGGTACTTCCTATCTGATCCGGAGGGACGACTATCCCAATCCGATCTGCATCTGGAACTATCATCCCGAATGGGAAATTCACTTCATCCCGGACGCTACCGGATTTGCTTATGTGGGGGACTATATCGGCCCGTTTCGGCCCGGACATCTGGTGCTCACCGGGACAAATCTGCCGCACAACTGGATCACACCCGGCGCACCCGCGTTGACCGGCCGCGACATGGTCCTGCAATTCGACGCAGATGCCCTGATCGGTGTTCGCGCGGTATGCCCCGAGTTCGAAGTACTCCACCGGCTGAAGCCTCTGGCCCAACGGGGGATCGAGGTTCTGGGCCCGGATGCGTGCGCGATTGGAGCGAAGATCCTCGAGCTTCACGCTGTGGGACACCGCGGTGGCCTCGGGCTGTTTCTGGAGATACTGGAGGCAATCGAAGCGGCCACCGAAAAGAGGTTGCTCGCCAGCGAACACTTCATATCGGTCTATAATCAGGTTTCGGACCGCAGGCACCGACGGATCGATCAGGCAATCCAGATCCTGCAATCGGATCCCGGTGCGCAGATGCAGGAAGTGGCTGCGCTGGTTGGTTTCGAGCCGTCCGCCTTCTCGCGTGCCTTTCGGCGTCTAACCGGCATGAACTTTTCTGACTACAGCCGATCCGTCCGCGTCTGGCGAGCAAGAACCCTTCTCGCGGAGACCGAAATATCGATCACCGATATCTGTTTCGAGGCGGGCTTCAACAACCTGTCGAACTTCAATCGCTATTTCCGGATGGAGATGGGACTCACGCCCCGGGCCTACCGAAAGGCCGCGCGCATAAGAGCCAAGTCTGTCATTGGAGGAGTGCCGGTTAAGTCCATTTAATGGGTGGTCGCGCCGAGATATCATCGATCCCTGGGGCTGCAATCGGTTTTTATCGTATCACCGCCGCTTCGATATGTCGGCCTCTTCGCTCACAACAAAACTGGCATCTCCATTTCCCTGAACCAGTCTTGCGAGGGGGGTGGCAGCCGGCCGCTGCATTTGTTGCTTCAGCTCTGTCGCATCGAGCGGCTGTTCGCAATTGTCTTATTCGGGTTCGCCCATATCCAAGCATTTGCTTGCCGGTGAGATAAAGACGATTAAAAAATACTCCTGTTTACGCTCCGGGACAGACCGGCGTTTGAAGCGCTGAAAACCTTACCTGGGTCTGTGGTGTTCCGGGCTCATGAATTCGGTTCTTGCAATGGCCCAAATCGACGACGCGATTCCTGGCGACACCGTTTCGACTTCGACGTTCGAGCGGCGGTTGATGTATGTGCTGGGCGGTCTTTACCTCGCTCAGGGGATACCGACGTATCTGCTTTTGGTGGCCCTGCCGCCGATCATGCGCGAGAGTGGGGCATCGCGCACGTCTATCGGGCTGTTTTCGTTGCTGATGCTGCCGCTCATCCTGAAATTTGCGGTCGCACCGTTGGTGGATCGATGGTCTCCGTTACCCAAGCTTGGCCATCGCCGCGGCTGGGTTGTGCCGACCCAGCTTCTCGTCAGCGCCGGTATCGCTTCCATGACGCTGGTGGATCCGAGCGATGCCACGGTCCTTTTTGCAATCTGCATATCGATCACGCTTGTCTCCTCAATCCAGGATATTGCAACCGACGGCTACGCCGTAAGATGCCTGACCGACAAGACGCGCTCGCTGGGGAATGCCGTGCAGGCGGGTGCCGTAGCGCTGGGCGTAATCGTTGGCGGGACGGCGGCACTGGTGGTGTTTCATGTCGCTGGATGGCGCACGATGATACTGCTGGTAGCCGCGCTGTCGTTGCTGCCCCTTCTTGCAGCCCTGGCGATGCAGCCGGAAGCGCCCACGGTTGGCAAAGAAAAAAAGCGCGCAAGCCTTGCTGGTTTCTTCCGCCGTCCGAGTGCCTGGCTGATCCTCGGATTTGCGCTGACATACCGGGCGAGCGAAGGTCTCGTGCGCGGGATGGAAGGCACCTATCTGGTTGACAGCAAGGTCCCGGCTGACTGGATCGGTTACCTCTCTGGCGGAGCGGCGGCAACTGCGGGCCTGATCGGCGTGGGTATCGCTGCCTCCATTATCCGCAAGGTTGGCCTGACGACAACGCTCATCCTGCTGGGTGGCCTCAGAAGCTTGTGCTTCCTCGCCTTCACGCTGAATGCGTCCGGCGTCTGGCCCGGCATGTGGGTGGCGATGTCGGCCTCGGCATTCCAGACGCTGATCCGCTACATGGAGCTGGTAGCCATCTATTCATTCTTCATGAAGAACTCTTCGGACGATCAGCCAGGAACGGATTTTACAATTCTCACCTGTGCCGAACTGGTCGTCTACATGGTTGGTGCATCCGCAGCCGGCCTGGTTGCCGACCGGATGGGTTATTCCGCGCTGTTTTCGACGGCAACAGTTCTTTCGCTTGTCGGAATGGGACTTTCCGTCTGGTTCCTTGGAAGGATCGGGCGCGGTTCAGGCGCGTCGCTACGGCGATGATGACAAGCGGCCGGAGTGACGCTTTCCAGCGGTGTCACGAGACGGCCTAATTCCTCACAGGTTTTTTTGCCTCGTCAGGCGCCGTCATGCGGCGAAGGTCTGTAGGGCGTATTCCGTAACGACTGCGGAAGGTGCGATTGAAATATGACAGGTCGTTGAAACCGACGCTGTAGACGATCTGGCTGATCGGAGTTGCGGTGTTCTCGGCAAGAATCAGGCTCTTGGCGAGCACCAGCCGCCGCTCCAGCACGTAGCGCGAAAAGGTCGTGCCTGTCCGACTGAAAAGTTTCTGGATCGCGCGCGGTGTGATGCCTTCGGTGCGTGCCACATCAGCTATCGAAAACGCACCGTCGGCAAGATTTTCCTCAACCATCGCCTTGATCGCTTCAATGCGGTTTTGCGGAACTGCCGAAGGCGGAACCTCGTTCCCATATCGGGCGAGAACGGGAAGCAGGGAGTAGAAGTGCGCCACCATCATGGTGGCATGCTCTTTGTCCTGATGGTCCTGTTGAAGAAGATATCCTGCATAGTGGGTCAACAACTGCAATGGCAGGCATTCTGCTGAAAAGGGCCGCAACAAGATCCGGTCGATCGACTTTCGTGCAAGGGTGAGGGCGGCATGGGGAAGATGGGCGCAGTCGAGGCGCCCGCCTTCCGGCAAAATAATTTCCGATGCCATATCCGTGGGAAGGATGATGACATCACGGGGTTCCAGTTCGAAAGTGTGCTTGCGATGATGGACAATCAAGGTTCCGTCAGTTGCACGCAACATCGCGATATCGGGCCTGCCGATCCCATGAGCTGTCAGCCGCAAGGGTGTTTTGGGCAGGTAAACGGTTGCGAGAGAAAGGTTTTCGTGTTTCCAGACAAGGCCGGTGACACCCGCCAGATCACCGTCTTCAACGGTGATTGTTGCTTCTCCCAACATGTCCAGGAGGATTGTGCGGCAGACCAGTCTGCTTTCTGGATCAGGTAGCGAGAGGGTTCCAAGTTTCAGGGGGCGGACTACTTCCATGAAAAATCAAACCTGTCTTTGCTGTTGATGTTCGCATCTATCCAAATCGGGTTCGTTCCCATCCAAGCCCGGCGGTTTCATAGCGCATAAAACATGATCAAAACAGTCTTGTATTTTCCGAGGGACGACTTGGAAGATATTTTTTGCGCATTGGGGGCGACATGATCGGAAAGTGGAATGTCGGCGTTAGTCTTGTGGCTATCGTCGTCGCAATCGGGGGCGGCAACAACGCCGTTCAGGCGCAGGATACGTCTCAGAACGCGCAATCAGACAATGGTTCTACGGTGCTGGAGCCGATCGTTGTAAGTGGCAACCGCATACCCCAGCAAATCTCGCGGACGGCGCGAACGATTTATGTCGTCGACGCACAGGCCATCGAGGCCGAAGCCCGTTCAGGCAAGTCGCTTCAGCAGATTCTTGCTGAGAGAGTTCCAAGTTTCGACCCCGCCAGCGAAGGTGCGCGCACAGCCTATGGCCAGAACCTGCGGGGACGCACGGCCCTCATTCTCATCGATGGTGTTTCGATGAACTCGGCGCGCTCCCTGAGCCGCCAATTCGATTCAATCGATCCTTTCAATGTCGAGCGTGTCGAGGTTCTGTCTGGCGCGACGGCAATCTACGGCGGCAATGCAACGGGTGGTGTCATCAACATCATCACGAAGAAGGGGAAAGATGCGCCGGACGGTTTGCGCGGTGAAGTGACGGCGGGCCTTGGCAGTGGCTTTGGCCGTACCCGTGACCTTGACCGCAATGGTGCAGGTGCCGTGACCTATAACAGCGAAAACTGGGATGCGCGTTTCTCCATCGCCGGCAACCAGACGGGAGGCTTTTACGACGGCTCCGGCACGATGCTCACCCCCGATATTACCCAGACTTCCACAGCATTCAACAAGCGCATCGATTTCATGGGTAGTGTCGGTTTGCAGATCGATGACGACAGGCGCCTTGAGGTGTCCGGCCAGTTTTATGACAGCGCCCAGGATTCGCCATTCGGGCTTTATCTTGGCGCAGGCCTTGCCGGGATCCGCAATTCCAACCTGGTTGAAACGCGGGACGGATACCGATCGGATTTCGACCCGCGCACGCGCCGTACCATGGTAAACGCGACTTACACCGACAATGATTTCCTGGGGCAGGAACTGCTTCTGCAGGGCAGTTTCCGGCGGGAAGAAATCCGGTTCCACCCGTTTCCCGGTAGTGCGATTTTCTCCCCCTTCGTCTATTTCGGTGGCAGCTCGCAGGATACCGATTACTATAGCCTGAAGGCAGCGATGATCTCGGAGCCGCTGGACGGGCTTAAGGTGACATATGGCATCGACGCCGACCGGGATTCGCTGAGTTCCAAACAGAACGTGTTCGATTTCCTGACAGTCGCGACGACCGGTGCGATGGACTTCAGGACACGCGGCATTACCGGGCTTTATCCCGACATCGATGTCTCGACCCTGGCCGGTTTCATCCAGGGATCTTATGAGGCGACGGACCGGCTGACGGTCAACGGTGGTTTGCGTTATCAATATGTCACCACCGACGTATCGAGCTTCGCCGGCGCGGCACAGCAGGTCGCCGTTCTCAACCGGGCCGGCTCCTCTGTGGATCCCATTCCCGGCGGGGAAGTCAGCTACGATGCGGCTCTGTTTAACGCCGGCGCGACCTATGAGCTGACCGATACGCAGCAAATCTATGCCAATTTCGGCCAGGGTTTCGAGCTTCCTGACCCGGCAAAATATTACGGGATCGGGAGCTATAGGCTCGTCGGGGGCCGTTACGTCCTCCTGGACAGCGTCAATGTTGCCGACTCCGCACTCCAGGCGATCAAGACCAACTCTTTTGAAGTCGGTTATCGTTTCAATGACGATAGCTTCAGCTTCCAGACCGCGGCATATTACTCGCTCTCCAACCGATCCATCGAGTTGAACCGCACGACCCTGGCTGTTGATGTCGTTGATCGTGAGCGACGTGTCTATGGTCTGGAGGCCAGCGCCAGCGCGACACTGGATTACGGGTTTGATGTTGGCGCATCCGGTCAATGGGTGAAGTCGGAAATCAAGTCTGACGGTAACTGGGAGAAGGAAAGCATCGGTACCGCCAGTGTTTCCAAGCTCGGCAGTTATGTTGGCTGGACGAAAGATAACTTCAACATCAAGCTGGCCGGGCAACATGCCTTCAATCTCAGCGACGACGACAGCCGGAAGATTGATGGTTACACCCTGTTCGATCTAACCGGTGCCTATCGCTTCGAAGCGCAGGACACAACGCTTCGCTTCGGCGTGATGAACCTGTTCGACAAGGATTACACAACCATATGGGGCGCGCGCGCCAACGCGCTTTATGGGGCTTTGGCCAATGAAGCCGTGTTCGACTACAAGGGACGCGGACGCACGTTCGCCGTTTCATTGACGAAAGTTTTCTGATGGATCATCAGGGCGGCATGTGGCGGGGATATTTACTCCCGCCACGTGCCGCCAGGTCAGCGCAATGACCGATCCGACCGGCTACGGTGCCTTCAATCTCCATGGCTGCGAAACAGTCGGGCTTATCGGGAGGGAGCGCGGGTTCTGGGCGCGGGCGCTGAAGGAGAAGCGGCAATTTCGATATTTCTAAGGCTCGCAGTGGTGGAAAGATCGCGGTTGGTGACATGTCGGCAATGCGTCAGGCATCGAGTGTCTGGAAGCCGCCCTGTTTGAATGTCTGTCTTCCACATCTCCCGCGCTTCGATTTCTGACGCTGTCGGATAATGGCCAGGCAGGGCTTGAAAACGAATTTGCGGCCCAACGGCTCTGCGTGCAGCTGATATCTAGCTTTACCGCATCTGCAATGTGGACCGATAGGATGGGGCAGACACCCGTTGTCAGGAACGGCGAGGTTATCGGTGCTGTTCTGCACTTCAACGAGGACAACAGCAAACAACGTTGTATCGAGTTGCTGGGCGATGAAGCGGTCAAGACTTCACAAGTTGAGGGGGGAATTTATGGACCGCGTGAGTCTCCCGTCATCATTGCGCCGGAGTTTCGGTAGGTAACGGTTATATCTCTGCTGACTTACCGGTAAAAAGCTACAGAATGTCATCTTTTTCGCAGCACTATTTGCGCGGAGGTTGTTGGCGCAATCTCAAAGGCTCACGGAAACTGAAAATCGGAAACAATCTAGTCGAAAGACGATCCAGGAACGCTGGCGCAAGCGCTAGATAGCGCTTGAAATATGACTCTGGAAAAACCATTTGACCGGCGATTTATGTGCAATGGAGGTATCAATGACGACCGTACAAGAGCGCCAGCCCGAGCAACACGTATTCGAAGCCGATGTCAGCCGACTTCTGCACATGATGGTGCATTCGGTCTACTCGGACAAAGATGTATTCCTCCGCGAATTGATCTCGAACGCGGCGGATGCCTGCGAAAAGCTGCGGTATGAGTCGATTTCCAAGCCGCAACTCTCGGCCGATGGGATCCAGCCTGGAATTCTCGTGACGCTCAATGAAGAGGCGCAGACACTCGTTGTCGAAGACAGCGGCATTGGCATGGACCGCGACGAGATGATCGACGCGCTCGGTACGATCGCGCGCTCGGGGACAAAAGCATTCATGGATCGGCTTGAGGCGGCCAAAGCTGGAGAGAAAGCGCAACTGATCGGCCAGTTTGGCGTCGGCTTCTATTCATCGTTTATGGTCGCTCACCGGGTCGAAGTAATCTCGCGCCGCGCCGGCAAGGACGAGGCCTGGAAATGGTCATCCGACGGCAAAGGAAGCTATGACATTGCTGCGGTCGATCCGGGACAAGCACCGACACGCGGTACTCGCGTCGTGTTACATCTCTTGGAAGATGCAAAGAAATATACGAGCAAATGGACGGTGGAGGAGATCATTCGAAACCAGTCCGGCCACGTCCCCGTACCTATCCGTCTGGTCGAGAAGGAGGGTGCCGAGCCCTCACAGGTATCCGATGGTGCAGCGCTATGGATCAAGCAGAAGAACGAAATATCCAAGCAGGATTATGTCGATTTCTATCGTAGCGTTTCAGGCCAGTACGACGAGCCGCTGAGTAACGTCCATTTCCGCGCTGAGGGCCGACACGAATATACGACTCTTGCCTTCATACCTGGTTCTCAGCCATTCGATGTGTTTGATCCGGACCGACATGGTCGGATGAAGCTCTATGTGAAGCGCGTCTTCATAACCGATGATGCCGAACTGCTACCGCGCTATCTGCGCTTCGTCCGTGGCATCGTTGATACTTCGGATCTGCCGCTCAACATCTCCCGCGAGATGATCCAGGAAAGTCCGGTCCTCGCGGCCATCAAAAAGGGCGTGACGAGCCGGATCCTTTCCGCGCTGGAGAAGATGGCCGAGCACGACGGCGAGACCTTTGCCAAGTTCTGGGATATGTTCGGCGCTATTCTCAAGGAAGGCATCTACGAGGACTTCGAACGGCGCTCACAGTTGCTGAAGCTGGCACGCTTCCGCAGCACCGCATCGGGCGAGGCGACACGCAGCCTGGCTGACTACCTGGCCACGATGAGGGAAGGACAATCGGCGATCTATTATATTAGCGGCTCCACTTTGGACCAGCTGAAATCGTCGCCGCACCTTGAGGGTTTCCGGGCCAAAGGGATCGAAGTCCTCCTGCTTACAGATGGTGTCGATAACTTTTGGCCGACCAATGTGCCAGATTTTGAAGGCAAGCCATTTAAATCTGTCACCCAAGGTCTTGCCGATCTGAACACTGTTGCCGGGGAGGGAGGCGCTGATGAGGCTGGTCGGCAAGCTTCTCCCGAGGTTGGAGCCTTCATCGATTTCGCGCGAAGCGCCCTCGGTGAGGAGGTTGCTGACGTGCGTATTTCTGACCGGTTGACCGAAAGTGCGGTCTGCCTTGTCGCGTCGGATTATGGCCCCGACCGCCAACTCGAAAAACTCCTGAAAGGCGCCGGGCGGTTGCAAACTACGTCGAAGCCGATCCTGGAGATCAATGGGCAGAGCGAACTTGTGAAAAACATTGCTTCAATGGACGATCAGGCGTTTCGCGAGGATGCTGCGTGGCTTTTGCTTGACGAAGCCCGCATCCTTGACGGGGACAAACCAGCCAACCCGCGCGCGTTCGCCGATCGGCAGGCTAGGTTATTTGCCCTTGCGATGAGATCCGGTAAGTGACAAGCCTTTGCAAGGCGGCCTTTGGCTGCCTTGCCAACACTCGGCCGAAGAGGACGATCGGTGGTTGCCGATGGTGCGCAGGTTATCAATGAGTGTGACTGCGTTTTCTCAGATGATGCATCATGACAGCGCCAATTGCGCCCGGCACAGCCCCTTCAGTGCCGCTTTACCCTCTGGAAGATGCAACTGCACTGCAGAACCCACCCTAAGTCATCATTGGAACTGTAAACTGCCAAGGGCCCGTTATAGAACCCCTGCAGATCTCATAAACCGCTGATGCCAGGTCTTGCTGCTATCTCAAAAGCTCGTAGTGGCTTGCGGCTCGCCCTGACGCCGACCACTGAGCACCGCGAAACGCCATGCTTTGAAGCTGCAGTCCACCTCGGAAAATCCCGTATCGTGCATCCATTGCAACTGGTTCTCGATAGGGGAGCAACGATCGTGGGACATCCGCTCGAGCGCTTTGGTGATTTCCTCTTCGGGTACGCCCAGCCTCCTGACCTGTTGCAGCCAGATACGGGCGTAACGGGCCTCTACCTCGCAATCATGGCCGAGGACCTGCTCGGCGTTGACGAACAGGCCACCCTCCGACAAGGCGCTCCGAATTTCACCGAAGAGATGCTTTTTCGCGGCGTCTTCCAGATGATGGATCGCCAGCGCTGAGATGATGAGATCCCACGGACCGCCGAGTTCGGTATCGGACATGTCGGCCACGGCATAGGTAATGGCCGGATTGCCATCGAAGCGTTGCCGGGCCTGCTCGAGCATCTTTTCGGAGGCATCGACGAGGTGGATCTGGGCATCGGGGTGGCGGGCCAGCAGCATTGCCGTGAAAAGGCCAGTGCCAGCGCCAAGATCGAGCACACGCAGTTTCTCGGCGTCCCGCCAGTCGTCGATCAAGTCGAGCGCTGTCCCGTAAAACGTATCGAAACAGGGAATAAGGCCGCGCCGAAGGGCGTCGTAGCCGGATGCATCCCGATTGAAGACGGGTAAGGACGAAACATTTATCGGTGCCATGGTGTGTCTGAACCTTTTGGGATTGTAATCTACTTCGCCGTGGCGGCGGGGATCAGGCTCGGGTTCAATGAATATGTCGCTGTCGCCTTGCCGCTTGCAAGGATGTGGCCAGCCATGGCTTTTTCCACGTCTTCGCCAGTGAACGGCCCCGCAAGGCCCAGTGTCACAACGTCGAGCGCGACCACTTCAAGGATGTAGCGGTGAACGCGCTGATCGTTTATGGGCGGGCAGGGGCCGTCGTAACCACCATAGGTGCCTGCCATGCCATCAGTTTTGGCCAGAAAACTCGTATAGACATTGGCGCCGCGCAGTCCGTGTGGTGTCAATCCGACCGGCTTGCCGCCCAGCACGAGACCATCGCTTTCCGTACCTTCGCCGATAGATATGATGCCGGCGGGAATATCGGCCAAAACCCAGTGGAAAACGTTGATCCGCGGCGCGTCGTCTGGAATCGTGGTGCCAGGTTTATTGATGAGGCTAAAATCGAGTGGTACGTCCGGATCGGTCATCAGTAACACATAAGATCTGGTGCCCTCTGGGCCTGCCGACCATGAGACCCCCGGGCTCACGTCCTTCGCCCCTTTTCCGGGCGGGCAGAAGGCGGCGGAATCTGAAAACCGGCCATAACCGTCAAGCCCTTCGATCTTTACGGACAGCGTGGAGTCCGCGGCCATGGGCGCTGTCGCCGAAAATGCGGCGGCCACAATGGCGGCGCATATGCTTCTTCTATTCCTGTTCATCTCGTCTCGCATGTTTGATTTCAGTCGAGCATAGGGAACGATGCCAATGCGGGTGGGCCCGATCTGATCAGCAATGAGCCTGAAGCGGTCAGGCTAATGGTTTTTTACGTGCCCTGCGAACGGTCGAAGGAGCCTGTCCGAAGGCATCCTGGAAGTGCCGCGAGAAGTGTGAACGCGATGCGTAGCCGGTAGCGGCTATTGCGTCGGCGACATCGGCATCCCGATCCGAGAGTATGAGGTAAGCGGCATGCATTCTTTCGGTGAGCAGCAGCGCACGTAGTGAGTGGTTTTCGTCCCGTAGTCGCCGCCGCAGGGTGGCCTCTGACATCGACAGGGACGCGGCGACCGCGGCGGTTGACCACGCGTGATCGAGCCGGTGGCGGATCAGGAGGCGCACTGCTTCTGTGACTGAGCGGTCGACATATTTGGGCATCAATGGCAGCGCACCCTGTTCGGCCAGGATAAGCAGAACCTCGAGAACACGGTGATCTACGACGCGCCGGGAAAGGTCGAGCGTACCCGCCAGCGCCTCGCCACTATGGATGATTGCCGAGCAGAGCGTCGGACTGATCGTGATGGGCGAGCCGAGGGGTATGTCGCGCTTGGTGAGTTGCGGCCAAAGGCGTGCCGCCTCAATGACCAGGGTGCGAGAGAAGCGGACGAAGAGGGCGCGATAGACGCCAGTGTCGGCATCTGGTTCATTCACAACATCAACCTCCGCACCGGCCGGCAGCACGAAGGCGTCGCCGGCGTGGTAGATATCGCGTTTCGCGCCCCACAGCACTTCTTTGCGGCCTTCGATGACGATGACGAGGCCGGCTGCGGGCATGCTGAGCTCGGAAATGGTTTACCTGTGACGGGCGACGAAGGCCGAGATGAACGGTGGATCTTCGTTTTCGAGCATCAAGCGCGTGTCGCGCTCGGCCAGCGGGCGAAGGGCATCAACGAGACGCCGCCGTAGTGTTTCGTCGCTGTCACGCATTGAACAAGCTATCTCGAAATTGGATCAGGCGTCATTGCTATGTTGAAATCAAGTCGCTGTCGATACGCCGCCGAAGGGCGCTGAAAACGGAAAGGTACTGTCTGCCATTGGCGATCTTTTGGAGGGCTACAACGTCTGAAATGGTCGGATATTGCAAGCCGGCAAAGCGCCGTTATCTTGGTCGTAGAGGTTCTCATCGTGCGCCTGGACGCAGAGTGCTGGACGCCTAAACGGTTGGAATTACGTTCAGAAGCAGTCAAAGTGTTCACCGCGTTTGACGGCAGCTATTTCACTCGCGCCGCCATAAATCAGACAGTCCGGTCCCGGCCCAAGGCGAAAATAACTTCCGTTTTGGACCGTCGGGTCGCCCATTCGATCCGGCAGAGGTGCATCCCAAAGCGGTCACTTATGTTTCGGTATGATGGAGTTGCTGGCCGAGATGTGTTGGATTCGTGGCGTTGGCTCGTGCCGGACGTCGGCTTGGGAACGAGGTCATAATTGATGCCGTCGCAGAAATGCTAAAATATGCCGAGACCCTCTGATCTTTCCTCAATTGGAGTTCGAGCCCTGATGTCGATTTCCGATACGATCTATCGACCCTTTGAAACGCTGATCCAACCCCTCGACATCCCCTATCAGCCGTTGCCCGCGAAAGGCCCGGTGGCTGTTCTCCTGCACTTCATCCGGATGTTCCGCGGCATCCTGCTCGTGCTCGCCCTTTCCACAATGGCAATCGAGGCCATGAATCTGACGACTATTTGGGGACTATCGGTCATCGTTGATGGCGTGACGCAACAGGGCGCAAGCGCCTTCCTGCACAATGAATGGTTGCTTCTGACCTTGCTTGGCCTGATGCTGTTTCCCGCAATCCCGCTTGGCTCCTTTCTCGTCAACACGCTGAACTCGCATACGCTTGGCATTGGTATGCCTGCCGCCATTCAGTGGCAGGGCCACAAGGCGGTGGAGCGGCAGGATCTGGCCTTTTTCCATGATCTCTATGCTGGTCAGGTCGCCTCACGTCTGCAGCAGGTGGCCTCTGCCGTGCAGCAGCAGATCATATCGGCCTTCCAGTCCATCCCGCGCTTCGTGATGCAAATGGCTGGGTCGGTCATTCTCTTGAGCGCTCTCTCCTGGCAGCTCGCCTTGCCGACCATCGTCTGGATCACGCTTAACGTTCTGCTCGCTATCAGGCTGGCACCTGTATTTACCGAGCGCTCGCGCCGTTCCGCCAAGCGGCGCAGCCTGATTTCTGGCGCGATCACCGATCTCTACGGCAATATGCAGATGGTGAAGCAGTTTGCCGCCGAAGACAGCGAGGCGGGCGCTATCCGCGGCATTATTGCCAAGGCCATCAGTGCCCAACAAAGTGAACAGCGGATCTACCGCACCTCGGAGGTCATTGTCGTTGCCCTCAACATGATGCACTGGCTGGCGATACTCTCGATCGGATTTACCGGGCTTGTCGATGGTTTCGTCACGATCGGCGAATTCACGGCTGCCGTTTACGTCCTCAGCCGGCTGTCTGCTCACACCTTCACGTTCCTACAGATGGGCCAACAGATCTTCCAGGCAGTCGGTACGATCAAGGACGCCATGCCCGTCATGACGACACCGCCCACCATCACCGATCGTCCAGACGCAGCGGATCTTACCATTCGCCATGGCGAAATCCGTTTCGAGAACGTCCGTTTCGCCTACAAGACTGGCAAGCCGGTTATCGATGATCTCTCGCTGACGATCCGTCCCGGTGAAAAGGTTGGACTCGTCGGGCTATCGGGGGCTGGCAAGACCACACTCGCCAATCTCCTGCTGCGCTTCTACGATATCCAGGACGGCGCGATCCTGATCGACGACAAGGATATTCGCTCGGTCACCCAATCAAGTCTGCGCCGCGTGATTGGCGTTATAGCCCAGGATGTGTCGCTGCTGCATCGTTCGGTCGGCGATAATATCCGCTATGGGCGACCGGAGGCGAGCGCGCAGGAGGTGGAAGATGTCGCCAGAATGGCTGCTGCCGACACCTTCATAACAGAACTCTCCGATAGCGATGGCCGCAAGGGCTACGACGCCTACGTCGGTGACCGCGGCATCAAACTGTCCGGCGGCCAACGCCAGCGTGTCGCGATCGCCCGCGTTCTCCTGAAAAACGCTCCGATCCTGATCCTCGATGAAGCAACTTCGGCCCTCGACAGTGAATCCGAAGCCGCGATTCAGGAGAAACTTGATCTTGTGATGCAAGGCAAGACGGTTATCGCCATTGCCCACCGCCTATCGACCATCTCCAGCATGGACCGCATCGTCGTGCTCGTAAACGGCCGCATAATAGAGGAAGGCCCGCCGGGGGAGTTAATTGAAACCAATGGTCTTTTCGCGCGGCTGTGGCAGCGGCAGACGGGTGGATTTATTCCTGACGACATCAACTGAACCCGCGTTTGCGATAAAACCCCAGTTATTCGCGACGCATTTCGGAATTGTTTGCTGAACAGATGGTCTGCTTCACGGTGAATAGTGTTGCTTCTCCAAAGGGCAGCAGACTCGGCTCCCTGTTTAACCTGAGCGTGGCGCGTTCTTCCTCCGGTCAATCGTGGCCAAAGGACAACTCAAATCGATATCGCAAATTGATCCTGCTGGATTGGGGTGGCCAGCACGCACCTGGCACAACTATGGAACCCGTCCAGCGCTCGGCGATCAAACCTCATCGCCCACAGGAGGCGAAACTCGGATAGAAAAAGGGGTCAATGTTCCGTGCTGATTTACGGGCTCTGCGTCGTCATAAGGTTCTGCGATTGATAAAGGTCAATGGCGGATGGCTGATATTTCTATTTACTAATGGATACGCTGCACCGAGATGAAAATGTAGAAACGGAAAAAGTACTTCGGACGCGGGATTTCCCGCGTGGCGGAGCGACGTTTGTACATCTCCAGATGCAAGCTCCATTTCTGAGTACGGGAGGTAAGCGATGCTGGTCCGAGAAATGACGCACAACGAGTGTCTCGCCGTCATCGCAGTCCAGAGGCTGGCGCGAATGGCGTGCGCGAGGGATAATATCCCTTATGTTGTTCCAATATATTACGCATATTCGGGAAACAGCCTTTACGCGTTTACAATGCCGGGAAAGAAACTTGAATTCCTTCGGTCAAACCCGCGTGCCTGTTTGCAGATCGACACTCCGGAAGGTGCGCATCAATGGGCGAGCGTCATAATCGACTCCTCTTTTCGGGAGTTGCCAGACGAAGACCCTCCCGTTCGGGAACGCTTACATGCTTGGGAGCTGCTTGCGGAACACTTTGACTGGTGGGAACCCGGCGCCCTGAAACCTCGATCTGAACCTCGTCGAGGGACCTCTCCACACGTCTTTTTTGCACTGGATATCGTGACTTTGAGTGGTAGAGAGGCGAGAGAGGGCCAGCCGGAGCGTGTTTTGTCGCAATAGGCGACGCTGGACTCTTGTGCACTGACCTGTCCGCAGCAGTTTTGTCGGCGTGTACATGGGGCGTTTGTTGCTTTGGGCGCCGACGGGTCGAGATTTCTGCCGCACTTTCTACGCAATCGGCCAGATCCGGGTGATCCCGAAGGCCGCGATTTGGGGAGAAGCGTACCATGACGATCTACGATGAACGCGAGAGAGCTGCAGAGAGGCAATATGTCCTGATGCCTGAGAAACCGTTCAGAATTCGCGCCAGGCGTGACAAAATGCTGGCGAGTTGGGTGGCCACGCTGCTCGGTCGCGATATTGCGCGTTGTCTTGAGGACATTATTGAAGCTGATTTTGCTCGGGGCGACGAGGGTGTCTTGAAAAAACTGGAAAGCGATCTGGCGATCCTCGGGCTTTCGGATACACGTAATTTGATACGGCACAAAATGCAAAAATGCTTTGCCGATGCGGTAAGGGACGTTGAAGGCTCAGTGAACCAATAGACGAACTAGACCATTCCATCGTGAGACAAACATCAACGTGCCGGGTCGATTTGGGTAGTTAAAGCAGAATGCGTAAAGCGACCGCTGATACTTAGCGGCCTTTGCCGAAACGAGGGTCAGTGCGAAGCTGACGGCTGATGATGAGCCTGCCAAGCTTAAGTTCATCACGATCAACTGGAACACAGATATTTCTCACGATGCGGCGGAAGTCCACGTCGAGAAGGGCTGGATAATCTCAGGCATGAGATCAAATGGAAAGATAAAAAAGAAGCGGCTGTCGATCGAGTGCAAGCCTTGCGTGGTGTATCCGATCGGCAGGTAATGCTGTAGTGATACGTCGATGCCTGAACAGGGTTTTAGGCTGCAGGAAGTCCAGCTTTGGCGGCGTCAGGCGTTTATTTTGTCGCGAATGATTGCGTGACTTTTTAACCCGTGTGCGCTTCGGCGCTTCTTTTCCATGTCGCACCGTTTCCAAAATGTACGGGGTGACTTGCACTAGGCCACACCTGCACCGCAGGACTGCGCGCACGGCAGAATTTTCGCGTGCTGGCTAGCGGTGTCGCTCACAGGTTACCCTTTCCCACCGGAATTTCATCGAATGGCCCATTGACGAGGATCAAGGCTATCTTACCGCAACTGCTTCATCCTGAAGTGAAAGTTCAGGAGGAACAAAATGAGCTTCGCTACGCTATTGCAGATCACGACAGGTGAGCCTGCCTCGCCCGAGTCAAACATGGATTTCAATTTGGCCGATGCGATGGAAAGCCATCTTTCCGTGCTGTTGATCGGCATTGCTTCACCACCACCCGTCGGTGCCCATATGGAGAGCGTGTCAGCAGCGTGGTTAGACGAGCGGCAGGCCGACCAAGACAGGCTGGCACGGCAAGTATTTGCTCTCGAAAATTATCTGAAAGGCAAGATTTCTTCGTTTGATATTGAGGAAGCCTATACCGAAATATTCAATCTGGACAATGTTGTCGGGTATCGAGCGCAATTCGCCGACGCTGTTGCGATCGGCCCGGATATTCTAAACGATCCTGGCGTGCGTGATGCCATCCTTGACGGAGCTCTTTTTCACGCCGGTGTACCGATTTTGGTCGATCCCTTGCGCAGCCTTTCTTGGGACAAGAACTCCGTTCTGATTGCCTGGTCTGATGCGCCGGAAACAGCTGCGGCCGTTAGGGCGAGCGTTCCCTTTTTGAAAAGGGCGCGGTCTGTCGAGATCATTGTCGTCGATCCTGACGACGATCGGGAGCTGGCGCCAGGATTGCGATCGTATCTATCTCATCAGCAGATTAATGCTTCGATTGAAAGCATAAAGAGCGAAGGCCGGACGATAGCCGAGACGATCGAAACCTATGCGGAGCGCTTGCAGTCAAGTCTCATCGTCATGGGCGCATACGGCCACTCCCGGCTGCGCGAACGTATTTTCGGCGGCGTCACGCGCACTATGATCGAAAAGACCAGGCGACCGCTCCTTCTGGCGAAATAATAACTTGAAAGAGGAGGCTGGGTGCCTTTGCGTGAAGATAACCGCCTCGCGCGACTTTTGATCAAGAGGAGAAGAATGATGAATGCTTTCGTTTTTCAAGGGCCGGGCCGGGCTTCCATGTAAAACTTCGCCGACTATCCCGGCTTGATCGCTTGGACGGTGAGCACGTTGCTTCGGGCTTTATAGGATTTCCTGTAGAGCCCTGCTAGACTTTTGCGCGCATCCATTATCAACCTTTAGTGTAAATGGAGAGCGAGGCATGAAAAACGGGCTACAAAGCGTGAAATTCACTGTCTCAGTTGGCGAAGGCGGTGTAGTAGTCGTCCTGAGAGACGGGAAACTACTTGGAGGGGAACAAGGCTCCTATTACGTCGGCAATTACCATACTGAAGACAGCAAGCTTGTCGCGGATGTCAAAGTCAAGACACGCACCATGGTTCCCGGGATGACCTATGTCTTGGGAGCGAATGGCAGAGTATATCTTGAGGGGTTATTTTCGATTGCCATTTTCAATGGCTTTCGGATTAATCGCTTTTTCGAAGATTAGAGATTGAGAAAAAGGGGAGCGTATCACTATTCTTCGGGTAGTTGTGATGCAAAGAGCGCTCATCGGAAGCCTGCGCTGATGCGATGGTGCATTACGGTTTCAGGATTCCTCATTCTGAATTTATCGGTCGTGCCCCACTAATAGAGTTAGAGCGGGATGGCGAATACCGCTTACACTTTTCACCGCCCCGCTCAAATCGAAGATCAAGCTGCCTTGATCTCGATCTTCCTCTGGTTCTTCTTTGCTTCAGCGCTTTTTGGAAGCGTCACCTTGAGGAGGCCGTTTTCGAACGTGGCCGCCACTTTGTCGGCATCGACGTTAACCGGCAAGGAGAAGCTGCGCTGGAAGGAGCCGTAACGGCGTTCGGAAACATGATATTCTTTTTGTTTGTCTTCTTTTTCCTCCCGCTTTTCACCCCGGATCGTCAGAAGACCGTTTGAAAGCTCGACCTCTATGTTTTTCGCATCAAGGCCGGGGCATTCAGCAATAACCTCGTAGGTATCATCTTTCTCGACCACATCGACCGCCAGTGAGGTGCTCCATCCATTCAGGCCGGAAGAGGTGCCGCCGAAAGAGGAGTGATCAGGTGCCTGCCACGATGAGGGAGCGAAGCCGTCAAAAAGCCGATCGATCTCGGAGCGAAGGGTATCAATCGGGGACCAGAAATTTCCCATCGATTTGACCGGCGTTTCATTGGAGCTCACCGGAAGTTTGGTTTGGGCCAAAGCCATGATATTTCTCCTGTAATTGAAGAAAGATGACGCTTGAAACGGCAACTTGACGTCATTTTAACCGCGTACCGCACTTCATTGAGTATCCCGATTAAACACCGCGCAATCACGCCCGCATTGACAGGGATCAATGCCACTCTTCACCGAGTTCAAGCCGTTGATCGCGTCGGCAGGGCACCTTGCAATGATCGGTACGGGATTTGGAGTTTCTCCATTGCGATTGACGAAGATCATCGCGGGTCTGCAATCCTTTATGCACACTCTACTCATCGAATTGATCATCAATGGGAAGGAGCCATGTCCATGTCCGTGAAAACCATACTTGCTGTCATCGGTGCACATGATGCCGCGGCAGATATCAGTCAGGCGATCGACCTTGCTCGCGAGCTAGACAGCCATCTCTCCATTCTCGTCCTCGGCGCGGCGCTCTCGCCCGTTACCGCCGACTATCCCGTTACGACGGTCTGGCTGGAGGAGCGGCAAAACGAAATTGATGAACTGATGAAAATCAGGAAGGAGGCGGAGAACCTTTGCAACATAAATGGCGTCACCTACGACGTAGATCAACTTTATGAAGACCGTTTTATCATTGAAAACAATCTCTGCATGCGGGCCATGTGTGCCGATATCGTCGTCGCCGGTAATGGTATACGTAAAGATATCGACCTTCGTAAAACGGTAATGGCTGCAACGATATTCGATGCTCGCAGCCCGCTGATGTTTATGGCAACTCAAGGCAGAACAAGCCTGAAGCCCAAAAGAGTGCTGCTGGCCTGGAATTCCCGGCCCGAGGCAGCACGCGCGGCCAAGGAGGCTTTGCCTATGCTGGTGCGTGCGGATGCGGTTCATATCGTTCTGGTTGACCCGGATGGGTCCTATCTCTTCAATGGCGGAGAACCGGGGGCAGATATCGCTACCTTTCTTTCTCGCCACAACGTTAAGACCATCGTCGAACAACTGGCGAGTGCTGAAAGAAGTACCGAAGCCGTTATCCAGCAGCGCGCACGGGAGATCGGTTGCGACATCATCGTCATGGGGGCCTATGGCCATTCGCGACTGCGGGAGCGGATTTTCGGGGGCGTCACTGCATCGATATTGGACGAATGCCAGTTGCCGGTCTTTTTCGCCCGATAGCGCTATCGGATCTGCCGCAGAGAATTACGCTTTCGTGTAATACTATACTGCGGCTATGGGCGCCTTTGCTCGGATTAACCATCGTCTTATTCGTAGGGCGCGCAACGCATTAAGGACGACCGCGACGTCAATCACTTCCTGGACAATTGCGCCCTCGACTGGTCTGAGATACCCGAACGATGCAACGGTCATGGCGGCTACGGATAGCCCGATTCCGGCCACGACGCTCTGCATCGCTATCCGCCGGCAGTCTCTTGCGATTCGCACGCCGTCGCCGATGCGTTCCAGCCGCTCGGCAAGCAGAACCGCATCGGCTGCTTCAACTGCTGCTGCCGATCCGTGCAGGCCCATGGCCAGTCCGATATCCGCCGCAGCAAGTGCCGGCGCGTCGTTCACCCCGTCGCCAACCATCATGGTAGGCGCTTGACGGACTTCCTTTTGCACCAGTTCGATCTTTTGCAGTGGCGTAAGTTCCGCCCTGATTTCATCGAGGGGTAATCCCTCGGCAATGCGGCGCGCCACATCGGCGCGATCGCCGGTCGCTAGAATGATGCGGTTAAGCCCGAGCCGTTTCAGTTCGGCCAGGGCTTCTCCAGCACCCTCGCGCAGCGCGTCGCTAAAAAGCAGTGTGCCGGCAAATTTTCCATCAACAGCAATCGCGGCGGTCATCACTTCTGCCTGACCGAGAGTTGGCACGTCGGCTACCTTCGAAGCTATATAGTTCAGACCACCTATGGCAACTTGCGTGCATCCTATCGTTCCTGAAATCCCTTCGCCCGGTTTTTCCGAGACGTGCGTGGGCGGTGTCAAAGCAAGGCCGCGGTGAAGGGCGGCCGCAACCACGGCGCGCGCGGCCACATGGTTGGAGCCCTGGTCGAGAGAGGCAATCAGCCGGAGCAGATCATTTTCATCCGCCAATGCATTGATGACTGCAAGATGGGGCTGACCGTCGGTCAGGGTTCCGGTCTTGTCGAGAACGAGTGTTCTTACTTGCCCGAGCTTTTCAAGAATATCGGCCCCTTTCACGATGAGCCCAGCACTCGCTGCACGCGACATACCTGCAGTCCACGCGATAGGAACGGCCAGGATGAGAGGGCAGGGGGTTGCGACGACGAGCACGGCGACCGCACGGACCGGATCACCACTCAGCAGCCATGCAAGTCCCGCTATCGAAAGCGTCGTCAGGAGAAAGGCAAGGGCGTAGCGGTCGGCCAGACGCGACATATGTGCCTTGCTGTTGTGAGCAGCCTCGACCAGCCGGATTATTCCAGCGTAGGTGCTCTCGCTTGCCGGTTTGGTGACAATCATTTCGAAGAGGTTGCCAGCATTGGCAGACCCGCTCATGACCGGCTGTCCGCGTTTTCTGTTGACGGGTAAGGCTTCGCCGGTGAGTGCCGCCTCGTCCAGAACGGCGTCTTCTGCAAGCGCACCGTCAGCAGGCACAATGTCGCCCCTTCGCACCACAAGCCGATCGCCGGTTTCGACCGCCTCGATGGTGATTTCTTCCAGGTTTTCGCCCCGGCGCCGCGTTGCCAATCGGGGTGCCCGCTGCAGAAGCGCTGTCATGTCTCGTCGCGCGCGACCTTCGGCGATGCTTTCCAGATATTGACCGCCGGAATACATCAGGGCGACGACGGCGGCAGCCAGATGTTCGCCGAAAATCAATGCCGAGCTCATGGATAACAGCGCGATTGTATCGAGTCCGAATTCCTTTCGCCGAAGGCTGACGAAAATCTGTCCCATAAGCGCAAGGATCACAAGAATGGTCGTAGCTGTCAGCGCGGTATCGTAGACAACATTGAAACCACCAAGCAATCCGATGAGGGCAATTGCAAGTCCCCCGAGCGAGGTGACGACTAGCGCTGGACGTAGTCGCTTCAATATATCGGCAAGGGAGTGATCGCGCATTATGGCCCTCCACGATGGATGTCACGGAATTGTCTATGATACCGACTGTCGCGCGGGCGGCGTTGTCTTGCCCGCAACCTCAGCCTTGCCAGGTCCAGTTGCGGATTTCTGGCATGTCTTCGCCATATTCCCGGACGTAACGTGTATGTTCCGCAAGTTTTGCCTCGAGCATTCCCACAACGCCTGCAGCCTTATTCCTGAGGCCTGGCACACGATCGATTGCCGAAAGGGCGAGGTGGAACCGGTCGAGTTCGTTCAGAACCGTCATATCGAAGGGCGTCGTGGTTGTCCCCTCCTCGATGAAACCGCGGACATGGATATTTTGGTGGTTGGTACGCTTGTACGTGAGCCGATGGATCAGATATGGATAGCCGTGATAGGCGAAGATGACCGGCCGATCTGTGGTGAAAAGGCGGTCAAATTCGTCATCTGACAGCCCGTGCGGGTGTTGTTCCTGCGATTGAAGCGTCATCAGGTCAACGACGTTGACGACGCGGATCTTCAGTTCGGGTATCGCCTCTCGTAGCAGGGTCACGGCGGCCAGCGTTTCCATCGTCGGCACGTCGCCGGCGCAGGCCATCACGACGTCGGGTGCCATGACACCATCCTCATTACCAGCCCAGTCCCATATGCCGATACCGGCCTCGCAATGCTTCACCGCCTCATCCATGGTGAGCCATTGTGGTTCCGGTTGCTTGCCGGCTACGATGACGTTGATGCGGTTCCATGTCCTCAGACAATGGTCGCCGACCCAGAGCAGGGTGTTGGCGTCCGGCGGCAAATAGATGCGGACGATATCGGCTTTCTTGTTGGCGACGAGGTCGATGAAGCCAGGGTCCTGATGGGAAAAGCCATTGTGGTCCTGCCGCCACACATGCGAGGTGAGCAGATAGTTGAGCGAAGAGACCGGCTTGCGCCAAGGCAACTCACGAGCGACCTTCAGCCACTTGGCATGCTGGTTGAACATGGAATCGACAATGTGGATAAAGGCTTCGTAACAGGAAAAGAAGCCATGCCGGCCGGTGAGGAGATAACCTTCCAGCCAGCCCTGGCACAGATGTTCGGAAAGCACCTCCATCACCCGTCCGTCGCGTGACAGGTGGACATCGTAAGGCTTGATTTCCTGCATCCAGACCCGGCTTGTGGCGTCGAAGACCGCTCCGAGGCGGTTCGATTCCGTTTCATCCGGTCCGAAGATGCGGAAGTTGGCGTCAGTACGGTTAAGCTTGAGAATATCGCGCAAATATCTGCCGAGGATTTCTGTCGTCTGGATCATAAGCGCGCCACGTTTTTCCACCGGGATCGCATAATCGCGGATATCCGGTATGCGAAGCTCCTTGCGCAAAATGCCACCATTTGCATGGGGATTGGCACCCATGCGCCGTGTGCCGACCGGAGAAAGGGCGCGCAGCTCCTCTTTCAGCCGGCCGTTCGCGTCGAAAAGATCATCGGGATGGTAACTGCGCATCCATTCTTCGAGGATCCTGCGGTGGCCTTCGTTCTCGCGGCAATTGGCGACCGGCACCTGATGGGCACGCCAGAAGTCTTCGACCTTCTTGCCGTCTACTTCCTTGGGTCCTGTCCAGCCCTTGGGACTGCGCAATACGATCATCGGCCAGCGCGGCAGGCCATCCAGTCCCCCGCCACGGGCATCAGCCTGAATGGCGCGGATGCGGTCGATGGCCTGATCGAGAGCGGCCGCCATTTGCCGGTGCATCTTTTCCGGTTCATGTCCTTCGACAAAGAATGGCTCATAGCCGTAGCCTCGGAAGAGATGGTCGAGTTCCGTATCGCCCATGCGGGCGAGCAGGGTTGGACTGGCGATCTTGTAGCCGTTAAGATGCAGAATGGGCAGCACCGCCCCGTCGCGCGAGGGGTTCAGGAATTTGGTGGAATGCCAGCTTGCCGCAAGCGCTCCGGTCTCGGCCTCTCCATCACCCACAACACAGGTGACGATCAGCTCCGGATTGTCAAAGGCCGCGCCATAGGCATGCACCAGAGCATAACCGAGCTCGCCGCCCTCGTGAATGGAGCCGGGTGTTTCCGGAGCGGCATGGCTCGGTATGCCGCCTGGAAACGAGAACTGCCTGAAAAGTTTCCTCATGCCCGCAGCGTCCTCGGAAATCTGCGGGTAGATTTCGCTGTAGCTTCCTTCGAGATAGGTGCTCGCCACCATTCCAGGTCCGCCGTGGCCGGGACCGCAGACATAGATCATGTCGAGATCGCGGGTGCGGATTTGACGATTGAGATGGGTGTAAATGAAATTGAGGCCAGGTGTCGTACCCCAATGGCCAAGCAGGCGCGGTTTGATGTGCTCTGCCCGCAGCGGTTCGCGCAGGAGCGGATTGTCCAGCAGATATATCTGGCCGATGGAGAGGTAATTGGCGGCGCGCCAGTAGCGATCCACAAGCGCGAGTTCCTGAGAGGTGATCTCGCTCGCTGTCATCGAAATATTTGTGGGCTGCATAGTACGGCTCCTTGGAATTCGGTTCAGTTTGCGAAGTACGGACGAGGCGTCATCCGCCCGGCTGGAAAATGGAAAAGCACTCCTCAGCGATCATCTGCTCCTCGTCTGTAGGGACGACATGGATGGCAATCCGGCTTGCCTTGGAGCTTATCGTCAGCGCGTTGCGCTGATTGGCATGCCCGTCAAGCTCGGCACCCAGCCAAAGCAGGCGGCTTGCGATCCCGGCGCGGATATCCGGCTGGTTTTCACCTATGCCGGCCGTGAAGACCAGCCCGTCCAGCCCGCCGAGGGTTGCAGTCAGACGGCCGATCTCACCGGCGACCCTGAGTATGAAAAGCTCGATCGCTTCGCGGGCTTGCCTGCCATTGTCCTTGAGAAGCTCACGGGTGTCGCCGCTAAGGCCCGAAACGCCGAGAAGACCGGATCTGTGGTAAAGTATGTCTTCCAGCTCCGCTCGCGTTTTCCCGAGCGACCCGAGGAAGTACAGCAGCACCCCCGGATCAATCGCACCGGGACGCGTCGCCATGGGAATGCCGTCTAGGGTGGAAAAGCCCATGCTCGTATCACAGCTTTTGCCGTCCTCGATGGCGCAAAGACTTGCGCCGCTGCCGAGATGGGCGATGATTACCTTTCCGTCGGCGATCTCGGGCGTCCTTTCGGTCAGAGCTCGCGCCACGTAACGAAAGGAAAGCCCGTGAAAGCCATAGCGCTTTATGCCTTGGTCGTGAAAGATGCGGGGAATGGCGAAGCGTCGGACGAGGTCGGTCTGCGTTGAATGAAAAGTCGTGTCGAAGGAGGCCGTCTGCATGAGTTTCGGTCGCAGGTGCGTCACTGCCCGGACCAGTCGCAACGCTTGCGGCTGATGCAGCGGCGCCATGTCCACGAGTGAGCGCATCCGTTCCATGGTTTGATCGTTGATCCGGACCGGACCGTCGAATATGTCGCCACCATGCACGATGCGGTGACCGGCAGCCGTGACGCTGTCGAGATCAAAATGGGCTGCCAGCGCGCAAAACACCTCATCCATCAGTGCGGCAAGGTCTTCCTCAGCATCGCTTTTCAAGGGTAGATCAAGTCGGGTCGGTCCCTCCGCCAGATGCAGCGTCAACGGCCGATCGGAAAAATCAACCACTGCCTTGCCGATGCGTTTTGGTGTTTGCCGGTCGAGCCTGAAAATACCGATCTTCACCGTTGAGGAACCAGCATTAAAGGTCAGGAGGAGTGTCTCATGCATGCGAACTCTCCGTTTGCGGCGGGCATATCGCCAGTGCTGGCGGCCATTGCGTTTCCGTAGTGGCGTGATGCTCCCTCCTGGAGCCTCTTTCATCCTTCAGCTTCTCTAACCTATCGGCGATCTTTCGCCCCTTTGCCTTGACATAGCGCAATCCCCGGTCGTTTCCCGAGTGGTTGTCGCCAGCAAATTCATGCGTTGGTCGACCGCTGTTGATCGCTGTCAATGTGAAAATCCCCCGGAACCGGAAGATCGGAAAGATCATTCGGGAGATTAGAAATGTCAGGAGACTACGAGGTCGGTTTGCTCACCGTTTCCAATGTTGTTCGCGCCTATGCCGTCATCCAGCATCTTTTCTCGTCGGTTTCCTTAAAGGAGTGGCAGGCTGCCACGGATACTGATCATAAACGGCGCGATTGGCTCACCGTAACTGATAGCGCGGGAGTGATCCGCGGTGTCTGCTATGTATTCGTCACCGGGTACCCGCAATCGCCGCAAATGGAGGTTCCGGTCTTTGCCTCCTTCAGCCTGTTTGACGAAAAGGGTGTTGCGCGGCTGCTGTTCGAAAAGATCAAACAACAAGCCAGAGAGCTGAAATGTCAGCGTATTCATTTCTGGCCTGCCGGGCCGAAAGGCTGGTCGATCGTCGTAAATCCGCACGATCGACACGCACCCGCCACCGGGCTGGTCTATGATCTTCGCACCGTTGAAGGTGACGGCTCTTCAATCGATGCGACAAAGACATAACCAACGCCGCGAACAGACTTGATGATGCTTGGATGCTTGGTGTCGGCTTCGATTTTTCGGCGCAGACGCGCGACCTGCGCATCGATGGACCGGTCGAATGCATCCAGACGGCGCGATCGCGTTTCCTCCATTAGAAAATCACGTGTCAAAACCCGACCAGGATGCCTTGTAAACGTCACAAGCATATCAAATTCACCGGTCGTCAGCTCAATCTTGGACCCCCCGCACGAAAGAAGCTGGCGGCGAGACAGGTCGAGTGACAAGCCGTCGAAGCAAAGCATTTCATGTGGGCGCGGCGGATTGAGCGGCAGACGGCGGCGCAGGATCGACTTCAGCCTCGCATGTACCTCGCGAAGATGAAATGGTTTGGCAATATAGTCGTCAGCGCCGATCTCAATGCCCACGATGCGATCCACTACGTCGTCACGGCCGGTAAGCATGATGATAGGCACATCCGAATCCATCCGGACTTCTCGGGCGAGATCAAGACCATCCTGAGCACCCGGGAGGGTGAGATCAAGGAGGATCGCGTCGATTTCATTGCGTCTGAGATGTGATCTCATCTGGACACCGTCGGCCGCGGCGCTGACGTGATATCCCTCTCCTTCAAAAAAACGCGTGAGCATCTGTCGCACCCTTACGTCGTCATCGACAATGAGCAAGTGACCCTGGTTCGCTGCCATTCTCTTGACCTCGCGTTACAATTTGTCACGAACTGAAGCCGTTCGTCACAGTTCAGGCATCATTCAGTTATCTTGCCGGGATTAACTCCATCAGGAAGCAGATGGAGAACAAGATGTACAGCACCGGCGAATATCGCGCTTTAACTCATCAAATTTCGGCACCCGCACACGATGTTTATTGTTTGCGGGACATTTTTCGCAATCAGCCTGCCGAGCATCTGAAGGTCGGACGCTCGCTGTTCCTTGAAGGGGACGAAGCTGCACATATTTTCGAAGTAACTGATGGCGTATTGCGGATGTTCAAAATTATAGCAGATGGCCGCCGTATCATCACCGGTTTTCTCTATGCAGGCAATGTTCTCGGCGTATCGTTTGGCAAGCGCTACCTTTATAGCGCAGAAGCGGTGTCCCCTGTAACGCTGCGCCGGGTTACGCGCAGGCATTTCGAGAAAGCCGTCGGCGACAATGACAGACTGCGACCCGAAATGTATGCGCTTGTTTCGGACGAAGTGGCTGTCGCTCAAGACCAGATGGTGCTGCTGTCAAGCAAAAGCGCAGAGGAGAGAGTGTGCACGTTTCTTCTGAAGTTCCTCGAGCGTAAAGCACAGCAGGGGGAGTGGGGAAAAACGATCGAACTCCCCATGTGTCGTCAGGACATTGCCGATTACCTCGGGCTCACGATCGAAACCGTTTCGCGGACCTTTACAAAGCTCATCAACAGGGGCGTCCTTCGGATCGAAAATGCCGGGGCGCGTCAATCAATAATAGTCGAGAGGCCGCTTCTGCTTGCACAATTGGCAGGTGACGGCGATGATTACTCCGACGTGCGGCAGCAACTGGTCGTTCACGGTGGACGGCACCGCCACTAGCAAGCGTCGCTCGACGGGACAACGATGCCTGAAATTTTGCCAATCGAAGAGCAGGGCAAGCTGCAACTTGAGGCCCTCACCACTCTCCTGGATGGTGCAAGCATCGTCATTCACGGAATGGACGGCAGGATCAAGGGCTGGACCGCGGGTAGTGAACATCTTTATGGCTGGAGTAAAAACGAGGCGCTTGGAAAAATTGTCCACCAGCTTCTCTCCACCCAGTTCCCGATGCCGCTATCGGAGCTCAGACGGCGTGTTTCCCGACAGGGATCATGGAGCGGCGAAGTCGTTCATTACCATAAGAGTGGTCACAAACTTCTGATCGCAACGCGATGGTCATTTGTGGATTTTGGCGGCGACCAGGCACCTGTGGTGGTTCAAACAAACAATGATGTGACGGACTTAAAAAGAATGCAGGACGAACTGGCCCGGCGCGAGGCGCACCTTCTTTCCATTCTGGAAACCGTTCCCGATGCGATGGTTGTCATCGACGACCGCGGCATCATCTCATCCTTCAGCGCGACCGCTCAACGGCTGTTTGGCTACGATGCGAACGAAGTCGTAGGGCACAATGTACGGATGCTAATGCCGGATCCAGACCGGGCCGCGCACGACGGTTACATAGAGCGTTATTTGTCTACCGGGGAAAGACGCATCATCGGATACGGAAGGGTGGTAACCGGACAGCGCAAGGATGGATCACGTTTTCCGATGGAGCTGTCGGTAGGTGAGGCGATCGCCGACGGCAATCGTATTTTTACCGGCTTTGTCCGTGACCTTACAAGCCGGCAAAAAGTGGAGGAGGAGTTGCGCCAGTCGCAAAAAATGGAAGCGATTGGTCAACTAACCGGCGGTCTGGCGCACGACTTCAATAACCTTCTCACCGTCATCAGCGGCAACCTTGAAATGGCAGAAAGCATGCTCCGCGACGAAGGCGTTCGACGTCTGCTTCGAGAAGCCCAGGATGCCGCTGAGGACGGCGCGAGGCTGACGCGACAGCTTCTGGCCTTTGGCCGCCGCCAGCCGCTCAACCCCCGTAGGGCAGACATAGGTCAACTAATCAGCGGTTTTTCCGAATTGATGCGACGCACGCTCGGTGAGACAATCGAATTCAAAATGGTCACAACCGGTTCGCACAACGAGGCTCTGGTCGACAGTTCGCAACTACAAAACGCGCTTTTAAATCTTGCTATCAATGCCTGCGATGCCATGCCAAAGGGTGGAACCCTGACAATAGAGATAGCGCTGGTCAAATTTGATATAGATCATGCGCATATGTTCCCGAATATAAAGCCGGGTAATTATGTGCAGATATCGGTCACCGATACGGGAACGGGTATGACACCGGAGGTGAAAGACAAGGCATTCGAACCTTTTTTCACCACTAAAGACGTCGGAGCTGGCACGGGTCTGGGGTTAAGCATGGTCTATGGCTTTGCCCGACAGTCGGGTGGCAACGTCCAGCTTTACAGCGAATTAGGGCGGGGGACGGCGGTGCAGATTTTTCTTCCTGCGGCCCCGAACATTGCCATACCGTCGGAGGACGCCACCAATGAGCCACCGGTCACAATTGCTTGCGGCAGCAGGGAACGAATTCTCGTCGTTGAGGACGATGCCCGCGTCCGTCGTATCGCGGTCGCGCGACTTGTTGCTCTTGGCTATGGCGTTGTGGAAGCTTCCAACGGCGTCGAGGCTCTCCAGCAGCTTGAACGCCATCCCGATATTGACCTCCTTTTTTCAGACATCGTGATGCCAGGTGGCATGGCGGGCGACGAGCTTGCGGAACTTGCCCGTGCTTTGCGGCCGGACATCAAGGTCTTGTTTACGTCGGGTTATGCGGAGCCGGCCATTGCCGGGCGACATTTGGCCGCGAAGGGAAGCTGGCTTAAAAAACCCTACACTGCCCGCGAACTGGCAGTGAGCCTGCGCGAACTCCTGGAGCAGGATGAGGATCGGTTCTGAAAAGGCGGGGGACCGAAGCGTTAAGCCGCTTCATTCGTTTCCAAGGTTGGACGGTGCGGCGCGTATTGGTCTGATCAAGGCAAGAAATCGGCAAGATTGGCAAACCACCCTCTATGCTCGTACCAGCCGTGGCCAGCAGCAAGGTAGCCCAGAAGCGGACGGGTCCAGTCGCAAGCGAGAGCCAGGCGCCGAAGCACATTGGCAGTAATGGCAGCGAAATCGAGTGCACAACCTTGACGGCCGTAGACGTCATTCCGACCAGCGGGGATGCCCAGAGCACCGGCGGTGCGGCTTCGGTAAGGGTCACTGATCACCCTTGGATAGGGCTGAGCCGTTGCCAAAGATCCGTGCAGTAAGTTCTTCGCTACCGTCAAGCTTTTCTCGAAAGCCATTTTCCATGAGCTCATTTCCAATCAAGCGGTGCTGCTCGAGCAGGTCACTTAATATTTTCTGTCGAGCTTCTGAAGGGATCTCCAGATCGCACACAATACTCATTTGTGCCTCTAGCTTTTCGAGCTTTTTGATGAGCTTGTCGAAGGCTCTGGACATAAAAAGCTATCCCATTTTTCAAGATGTTTCTAAAGTAGTGAAATTGATCAAAGGAACACATTGATGCGGATCAATGGCTGACATGAGAGAAGAGCATGTGGTATGGCTCTCATTCGCAAACCGTCTCCGCCCATTGGGTTCCGCCTCTTCTGCATCGAGGATGTCGCGCAGGTATTTGGCATCCACCCCTCACGAAATTACGAGGATGCGATCTATTCACCGCCACGTCTGGCCGATTAAAGCTATTTTCCGCCACGCGTCATGCTAGCAGCCTGATGAGGTCACTATTTGCATCCTGGCCACCTACGTCGAAACGGGAGAGCCCGCGCTCGCGCGAGCGGGCTCTGTATTTTTGAACTTCGCGTCTGTGAGCTGGCCACCGTACGCTTCTAGCTATTCCCAGTGATACACACGGGAATATCTTGTCCTGCGGCTTGCTCCTCGTGTCGCGTTGTGGCTCCGATAATGTCCAGGTCGACGGTTCAAGGCGTTTAAGCTTTCTCAGGCGTTGGTTGGCAGACCGCCTAGGTGCAGTTTCATTTGCCTGAGGCAATCGCCGGGCTGAGGCGGATCAAACTAAGGATCTCAAAGAGCATTTGGGCGCCGATATGGGCGGTATTGGTGGTTGTGTCATATTGTGGAGCGACCTCAACGACATCGCCACCAACGAAATTCACGCCCTTCAGTCCGTGAAGTATGTCGAGCGCCTGCCGGCTGGTGAGCCCCCCGATTTCTGGCGTCCCAGTGCCCGGCGCGAAGGCCGGATCGAGGCTATCGATATCGAAGGACAAATAGGTCGGGCCATCGCCAACCACTGCGCGCGCCTTTTCGATGATGGCGTCAATGCCCATCCTGCCAAGATCTTCAGCATGGATCACGGTCATGCCGCTCTCGTAGGAAAATTCCCAGAGATACTCCGCCGCACCGCGAATGCCGATCTGCACCACGCGGGTGGGATCGAGCACGCCGTCGAGAACCGCGTTGCGGAATGGGCCGCCGTGGTGGAATTTGGTAAGATCATAGGCACCGCCGGTGTCGCAATGCGCATCAATGTGAATCATGCCAACGGGACGGTCCCGGCCGACGGCCTTCAGGATCGGATGAGTGATCGAATGGTCGCCGCCAACCGAGAGCGGGATGACGCCTGCCTGTACGACCCTTGTGAAATAAGCCTCGATATCCTCATGGCTCATCTCAAGTCGGTAGCGGCTGCGAAACGGCACATCACCGATATCAGCCACCTTCATCTCGAACAGTGGCGCGGTTTTGAGGACATGATTGTAAGGCCCGACCCGTTCGATTGATCGCAAGGCGCGTGGCCCAAAGCGCGAACCCGGCCGATTGGTGACGCCAAGGTCCATCGGTACCCCGATCAAGGCGACGTCGAGATCATCAACATCGGGCTGAACGGGATCGATCGCCCGATAGGCGGCGTCGAGCAAAGTTGGTATGCCGCTATAGGGCGCGGCGCGTGTACCGCTTGCCGAAAAAATACGGTCGGCTACGGCGCGGAACTCGGGATCGTGAATGGTTCCGCCGTGGCCTTCGCCATAACGCGCGCGCAGGCGCATGAGTGCATCTTCATCGAAAGCCATGGGCATATATCCTTTTTTGATCAGTGGAATTTACAGACGGGCCGCTTCCTGGGCCTCGAAATGGTGGGTGATTTCGCGGCCGGTCGCGATCCACACATCGCCTTTGGCAATCACATGCTTCAGAAAGTCGCGCAGCAGGTGCCAGCGCATCGGTCGGCCGGATACTTGCGGATGAAGAACGAGCGTGGTCACCCCGCCCCAGGCATGGGTTGCCTCGAACTCGTCAATCCAGAGCGGCAGGATCGTGTCGCGCCCGAAGATCGCGCGCGGACTGGTTCGACTGGTCATGCCGAAATTCCAGTCGTCGAACGCATAGTTGACAGGGATTTCGACCGGGCCTGGAACGCCACCGCTTGCCGCGTGACGGTAGGGCAAAATGTCGTCCCGGAAGGAACTGGAATAGCGGATGCCTGATTTTTTCAGGTAGGCAAGGAGCTCGGGAAAATTTTCGCCAGATGGGGCGCGGTAGCCGACAGGACGAACCCCGAGCGCCGACTGCAATGCCTCGAAGCCGCGGTCGATTTCCTCCATGGCGTCATCGAGCCTGGTGCGATCGGGCAGCGTGTGCAGATATCCGTGATGACCGATCTCGTGGCCGGCTGCCACCATGGCCTCGCATTCGGCCCGATGCGCAAGCGCTGTCCAGCCGGGTGTGAAGAAAGTGGCCTTCAGACCAAGCTCGTCCATCAGGCCAAGGATCCGGGCTATGCCGACGCGGGCATCATAACCACCATGCGAGGTGGTGACCATGCGATCGACATTGGATGGATTATTGCCGATCCAGGCGGTCTCGGCATCGACATCAAAACCGATGAACAGCGCGCTCCTTGCGCCGTTCGGCCAAGTCATTTCCGGTGCCTTCGCAGCCGGGTTGAGGGGACGTGGTGTCATATCGAAGGTCATGGACCTGCCTTTCAGCGGAAGGTGGGACGTGTTTCGGCATGCCCGGACATCTGTGCCTCGATCTCCGTACAATCGTTTATCTGCTGAAGCTTGCCGAGCATCTGCCAGAGAGTCTCCACTCGGTCTTTGGGCAGGCTCATGGCAGTCAGTTCTCGGAATTTCGCTGCAACGGCGGAAGCGGGCATTGGTCGCTCGGCAGAGCCGGTGGCGCGCGGTACCATCCGCTCGACAACAAGGCCATCACGGAAGGTCAGTGTCACCACAGGCTCTGCCATGGCATCCATCGATGGATCAACGTAAATGTCGATGCGGTCCATCATCGCCTGCACCTCCAGATGCTTGCGTCGCTCCTCAGTATAGGCCTGAAGGCCCGCAGTGCCGAAGGCGCATCGGGCGGCAAGCGCGTAAGGCAGGCTCATCTGGGTCGGCGCCATGGCACCCGCGACCTTTGCGCCACACATATTCGCCAGCATGCCGCTCATGCGAAGGCCGATCCGGGCGATCACTTCGGGCGCGCGATCGGTTTCGGCGAGTAGGTCGTCGAGCGCATCGACGGCGGAATGCGCGCCTCGGCAGGACGCGTAGGGTTTTAGCACCGCCCGGTTGACCTTCCAGACATCGCCGAGCCCTTCCGACAAGAGGTCAGGCTCGCAGGCAGACCTGTTGAACGAGGTGAAGAAGCCACCCCATACCTCATCAAACACCCGTGAGGGTCCAGCAAAGCCTTTGGCGGCGAGCAAGGCTGCGACCAGGCCGCCTTCCGCCGCCCGACCGGCATGCAGCTTCTTTGCCTGCGAACCGTCATGAATAAAGGCCCAAAGACCAGAGGAGAAACTTGTCGCCAGGGTCATAGCGTCTCGAGTAGCCGACGCATCGAGTCCGAGCAGGTTTGAGACGGCGGCAGCAGCAGCAACGGTGCCACAGGTACCGGTGGAATGCCAACCAAGTCCATTGTGGGCATCATAGCCGCCGGTCGCTTCAAGGATGCGGCGTCCCGCATCATAGCCGGCGACAACGGCTGCGATCATCCGCTTGCCGTCCACGGGCCGAGCCACTTCATGCAGTGCCGAAAAGACGGCGGGCATGATCACCGCGCCCGAATGATCGCAGCCGCCCGCATCATCCAGTTCGAAGGCATGGGCCGCGACACCATTTATCAGCGCTGCATCTCGCGGCGAGCCGGATAGGCCTGTCCCCCAAAGTCGCGTCGCGCCCTTCGGGTGCATCGCCTGGTGCGTGATTGCAAATTCGCCAGAGCGGGCACCGGCGATGGCGGCCGCCAGGGTGTCGGCGATGTGAACCTTCACCTTTGCAACCACACTGGCGGGGATGGCATCGTGGTCAAGCGCTGAGACGAATTGCGCGAGCTTGTCAATTGGCGTGTTGGCGACAGGACGGGTCATAGTGAAACTCTGGAACAAGGGAAGGCCCGCAAGATCAACACGGGAGAACTTCCGGCCGCGAAACGAACGCGACCGGGTGAATTTGTAACCGACGTTCTGCCGTTTATTTGGCAGCTTCACCGTTGATGTAGATGCCGTCCAGCAACGTGCCTTCCAGTCCGTGCTTTGCGAAGATCGCCTTGTACTCGCCTGAGATCATGAGCGCCTTGAGGGCGCCTGCATAGGCATCGCGCAATGCAGTGTCCTTCTTGGAGAAAGCGATACCCTGGTAAACGGTGGTGATGGGCTCGCCGACGATGGCATAGGTGTCCTTTTCCAGTGTCAGCAGGTAGGGCAGGGTTTCCGAGCCCTGAACCGCACCGTCCAGGCGGCCCTGCTTCAGCTGAGCGCGCGCATCCGCCGAGCCCTCCGTTCCGACCACCTTGATGGCGGCAAGCCCCTTGGCCTCGCAATTTGCCACGCTCCATTTTGCAGTTTCATCCGGGAAGGACGTCCGGCGGCTCATGCCCACGGTCTTGCCGCAGAAGTCGGCCGGGGTCTTGAACTCCTCCTTGCGCGCCGCTGAGGTGTAGAACTGCGCACCGGATTTCATGTAATCGACGAAGTCGAGCGTATCGCGACGCTTCGGAAGATCGCTCATGCCGCTGTGAATGAGATCAACGCGGCCCGTCTGGAGTGACGAGATCATCTGTTCGAAGCCGATATCAGCCCATTCGACTGTGGTGCCAAGCTGCTTGGCAAGCGCCACGCCAAGGTCGATATCGATCCCCACCAGCGTGTTGGTCGCCGGGTCCTTGTATTCCATCGGCGGATAGTTGGGCTGGTTTGCGACGACAACCTTGCCCGCAGACTTGATGCGGTCCGGCAAGCCTTGGGCATGCACCACCGTAGAGGCGACTAGGACGGCGACGGTGATAAGAGCTGTTTTCATGTGAATTCCCCTTTTTATAAGCTGGCTGGGTTGGCTTAGGCGTGTAGCGCGGGCCGGCCTGACTGACGGGCCCGATCTATTTCAGCTGTGAACAGCCCTGATAAACTCCGTCGTACGAGGGCTTTTCGGCGTACCGAGAACCTCAGAAGCAGGACCGACCTCGACCATTTTGCCCGCCTCCATGAAAGCGACGGTGTTTGCAACGTTGCGGGCAAAGCCAAGTTCGTGCGTCACCACGATCATGGTCATGCCGCTTGCGGCGAGATCCTTCATCACATCCAGGACTTCCGAGACGAGTTCCGGGTCAAGCGCGGACGTCGGTTCGTCGAACAGGATCAGTTCGGGGCGCATGCACATCGCGCGGGCAATTGCCACGCGCTGCTGCTGACCGCCGGACAATTGCGAGGGATAATGTCCGGCCTTGTCACCCAATCCCACGCGGACGAGCAGATCTTGTGCGCGCTTGCGGACATCGGCTACCGGCTCACGCAGAACCTGGACCGGACCTTCCATGACGTTTTCCAGCGCGGTTTTGTGCGGAAACAGGTTGAAGCGCTGGAATACCATTCCGACGCGGCGGCGCTGCCGTGACATTTCCACATCGCTTATTTCGTGCAGGTTGTTGCCTTCGCGGCGATAGCCGACCAGTTCATCATTGACCCAGATTGCGCCGGCGTTCATTTTTTCGAGCTGATTGATGCAACGCAGAAAGGTGCTCTTTCCCGACCCGGAAGGGCCGATGACGCAGCAGACCTCTCCCTTGGCGATTTCCAGACTGACCTTGTCAAGCGCCGTGAAAGTCCCATAAAGCTTGGTGACGTCAACGGCCTTTACAACGATTTCCTTGCTCATCTCATCCCCCTCACATCGATGCGCTGACGGCTTTGCTGCCGCGGCCGAAATACTGCTCGATATAGTGCTGGATCACCGACAGGACGGAGACGACGGCGAGATACCAGAAGCTGGCAACCAGCAACAATTCCAGCACCCGGGTGTTGGCGAAGTAGATGATCTGCGCATTGTGCAGGATTTCCGAATACTGGATGACGCTTGCAAGCGAGGTAAGCTTGACCATGCCGATCACCTCGTTTCCTATCGGCGGAACCATGACGCGCATGGCCTGCGGAAGCACGATGCGGCGCAACATCATCATCTGAGTCATGCCGATGGAGCGGGCTGCTTCATATTGTCCGCTATCCACAGACAGGAGGCCGCTGCGCACAACTTCGGACGTATAGGCGCCTTGGGAGATACCAAGGCCCAGCATGGCCGCAACGAACGGTGTCATGATGTCAACCGTGCGGACCTCGAACAGGCCCGGAATACCCATGGTCGGGAAAATCAGCGCTAGGTTGAACCAGATCATCAGTTGCAGCAGCGCTGGCGCGCCCCGGAAGATCCAGACATAGCCAACTGCGATTGAGGAGAGTACCGGATTTCCCGATACGCGCATCAGGGCGATAATCACACCAAGCACGATGCCGAGCGTCATGGCGGCCACGGTCATGATCAGCGTGCTCTGCAGCCCCTGCAGGATCGCCGGTACAAAGATGAAGTCACGAACATAGCTCCACTCGATCTGGCCAACACTAAAGGCACGGACAAGCGCTGCGAGAGCAAGAAGAACGAGTGCTGCCGCGACCATGCGCCCAGTATGGCGTTTGGGAACGAGCGTCAGGTGGGCGATCTCGTATTTCTGGTCGTGGGGTGCGGGATGGGTGTCGGACATGCTCATCGTGCACCTCGTTCGCGTCTTGAGGCCGCGTCGTGGCCGGAAATATTCAGCGTGCTGGCAGCGAATGTCTTCCTTGCTTCCAGCGCAACGGTGAAGCGTTCGATCTGCTCGCGGACCCTGACCGGCGCTGTCGACCCAAAGCCGGTGCGGCTGGCAAGCGCGCCTTCCAATGTGATCGCCTTGAGGACAGCGGGTGCGAGGCGCGCGTCGATTCTGGGCAGGTCTTCCTCGCTCAGACTGCCAAGGTCGTGGCCTTGCTCTTCGCAATAGCGGACCACAGCGCCGGTGATGTCATGCGCCTGCGCGAACGGAACGTTTTGCGACACAAGCCAGTCCGCAACCTCTGTTGCCAGGGTAAATCCCTTGGGCGCTTCGTCGCGCAGCTTGACCACATCGAATTCCATCGTTTCTACCATGCCTGCGAAAGCAGGCAGGATGAGTTCGAGAATGTCGATGCTTTCAAAGAGTGCGCGCTTGTCTTCTGCGAGGTCACGATTGTAGGCAAGCGGCATTGCCTTCATTGTTGCCAGGAAACCGGCGATGTTGCCGATGAGCGTGCCGCTCATGCCGCGGGTCAGTTCGGCGATATCCGGGTTCTTTTTCTGCGGCATGATAGAGGAGCCGGTTGAGTAGGAATCATGCAGCCTGGCCCAGCTGAACTGCTTGGAACTCCAGATGCAGATTTCCTCCGCAAGGCGTGACAGGCTGATGGCCACCAGCGAGCAGATGAACAGGAATTCGGCCACATGATCGCGTGCCGAAACCGCGTCGATGGAATTCTCACAGGCTGCAGTATAACCAAGCTCGATCGCCGACAGATCGGGGCGGCAGGCGATGCCCGAACCAGCCAGTGCGGCGGCACCCAGCGGCGAACGGTCGAAACGCCGGTCGAAATCCTCGAAGCGCTCCAGGTCGCGAAGCAGGCTCTGTGCATGCGCCATGAGATGATGGCCGAGCACGACGGGTTGGGCAGGCTGCAGATGCGTAAAACCGGGCATCACCGTTTCCGTGTGCCGTGCGGCCTGCGAGACCAGCGCCAGTTCGATTTCGACAATGCCGCGGGACAGCTCCCGCGCCATGCGGCGAAGATACAGGCGGGTATTGTTGGAGGTCTGGTCGTTGCGCGAGCGCCCGGCGCGCAGCTTGCCCCCCAGCACGCCGAGACGCTGCATCAGCAGGCGTTCGAGGAAGGTGTGAATGTCTTCATCGGCAGCGATAGGTTTTTCGCTCCCTGTTGCAACATCGGTCTCGATATGGTCGAGCGTTTCACGGATCGTGGCGAACTCTGCCTCATCCAGCACGCCTGCGCGCTTCAATTCGGATGCATGGGCACGCGAACCGGCAAGGTCCTCGCGGTAAAGCCGGAAGTAAGAGGGGTGCGAGCGGGAAAGATTGGCAAGTGCTTCCGAGGGGCCGGACTTAAAGCGTCCACCCCAGAGCTGGGTCGGCTCGGACATGATAGTTCCCTTTTTTGTTTAATATTGAGGCAATGCTCCTATTTGCCAGGAATTAAGGCAAGCGAAGTTAATTCGCTTGCCTATGACAAAAACGACTAGTCAGATTTAGCGCAGAGGATTAGTCTGAAATCGACTGAAAGGGCGAGGTGCGCGTATGTCTGGCCGCAAGCAATTTCCCTCCATGACGGCGCTACAGGTTCTGCTGGCCGTGGCCGAACGCGGCTCGACAAGTGCGGCCGCAGAGCCACTCGCGCTCTCGCAAAGCGCAGTCAGCAAGCAATTGATCGGATTGGAAGAACTCATCGGTGGTCCGGCTTTCCAGCGCACGCCGAACGGCATGGTTCCAACCGAGTTGGGCGCCATTTACATCGAGCATGCCCGCACCGCGATCAAGGCAATGGAAGATGCGGCTCTAAAGGTCGCTCGCCTCAAACCAGGGCCGCGTGTTCTTCGTCTTCAGGTGCCGCCGATCTTCGGCGACCGCTGGCTCTTACCGCGCTTTGTTCAATTTACTGAGGCCCATCCTGAAATCGAAGTGCAGTTTACGACCTTCGTGTCAAAAACACAGACCGAGATTCCAGATGGAAGCGTGCGCTTCCTAGTGAGTCCAGCTCCAGATGAGGACGGTACATATCTTTTCGGCAATGACATTCGCCTGGTCAGCGCCGCATCCTACTGGGAAAAGCTTGGCAATCCCGGGACCATCGAAGCCGCGGCGCGCGGTGTCATGCTGGAGCATCCACAGACCCCGTTCCATTGGCCATTCTTCGTGCAGGCGAATGGATTGCACGGGCTGGAGGTTCGCCACACGATGCGTTTCGGCTATTATACAATGGTTATCCGCGCGGCACTGGCAGGGCAGGGGATGGCGCTTATCCCGCATGGCCTGATTGCCGATGAACTTGTTGCCGGCCGCCTTGTCAACCCCGGCGGGTTTGGCTTCCGGAGTGACCATGGATACTGGTTCACCAAGCCGGGCAACATTCCCACAAGCCAATCGATGCGTCTTTTTGAACAATGGCTGTACGAAGAGGCCGGTCTAACGAAAGATTAGGCTCAGGACTCGTTTGCCGAGCCAGAAGATGACTGTGGCGGCGATGCAGATGGCGCTAAAAAAGGCGTGTGCCACCCACGACATACCACTTTGATTTCCAGTATCCAAGGCGAGCGTGCAGCTCATCTGGCGTCCAGGTATTCCAAGAATCTTCTGGAAGGTTTCATACGGAGGACCAAACTCGGGTCGGGACGGCTTCAGGCGTCTGTTTGGGCCAACCTCCGATCTTGCGCAGTAGGATAGATACCGTCATCCGGGACTTTCGCCTAGTTTATAGGCCCTGACCTGTTCGGGATCATCGCCACCTCAGGAGGCGATACGCTTCAGGGCATCACCATCGAGCCGATAAAAAATCTTGTCCGGTTTTCGCTCTCCGCCAATGTTGTCATAGAAGCCCAGCAGGTGCTGATCATTTGCATCTGCGGTCCAGTCTATTCTTGACAGCCGGCGCTCCAGTGCCAGCTGTGCAAGCTGCGCAATGAGTTCCCGCCCGATGCCGCGCCCACGATAGGCGCTGCGGACATAAAGCTCTTTGAGGAAGAGGCCTGGTTGCAGGTATGGGCCAGGATAGATGGCGCTGAATGCAGCAAATCCGACCACGCACCCCTGGTCGATCGCGACAATGATTTCCGCAGCGTCCGGTCGTTCCACCAACCCTTGGAGAACTTCATCGCAGGATGGGCAGGGCACTTTATAATAAGCCTGCATTTCCTGCATCAAATCTGCAGCGCTCCGCAGCAAGTCGGGGTGATGATCCAGCATTTGGATAGTGTATGTCATCATCGTTCCTTGAAAATCTCGTTTGTCGATCATTGAGGACCAGGTGCGCATTCATCGGAATTCGAGCGATCAAACCGTTGCAAGCGCTCTAGTTAAGCTTTTCAAGACGGCAGGAAGACCTATGCGAAACCGTTCCCTATCGGGCCGGATCACTCAACCTCGTCCGGAAAAGAGCATGAGGCATTTCATTGAGGACAAAATCATTTGTGTTGCCATATTTAGTATGACGGGATTGCCCATCAGTCATGCTATAATTGGTCTGTCGATTTGGCCTTTGCGGCCTCTCGGCTGTTTTGCCGAGTCATGACTTGCTTCGCGAGTCTCCGGCCCTTGAGGGCCTCTCCATGCCGAACATCCCTTCAGTGCATTTCGAAGCGGCAAGCACACTTGCCCTCGTGTTATATTCCAACGAACCTTTGCTCTTCCTGACCGATGACCTGACGGTCATTGCAGCGAGCGCGTCATTTTGCAGGACGTTCGCGATAGATCCTGTTACAATTTCAGGCAGAACCCTCCGGGATATTGGAGACGGTGAATGGGCGATGCCCAAGCTCACGTCGCTGCTTCGAGCAACGGTTTCCGGAAGCGCCAAGATTGAAGCCTACGAGATCGAACTCAGGCGGCCAGATCACGCGACGCGCCAACTGGTGGTCAATGCCCGGACGCTTGATGACGGCGACATCGATCATATCCGCCTTCTGTTGTCCGTAACCGACGTCACCGAGGCGCGCGCCGAGGCACGATTGAAGGACGATCTGGTTCGCGACAAAGCGATCCTGCTGCAGGAGGTGCAGCACAGGGTCGCCAATAGTCTCCAGATCATAGCAAGTGTTTTGATGCAGAGCGCGCGTCGGGTACAGTCGGAGGAGGTACGAGGGCATCTCCACAACGCCCATCTGCGGGTCATGTCGATCGCATCGGTGCAAAGGCAGCTTGCCACAGCCCAAAGCGGCGATGTACAAGTCCGCGCCTATCTGACCCAGCTTTGCCAAAGCCTCGGAGCGTCTATGATCGCCGATCCTGATAGGCTTTCGATACAGGTGACAGCGCGGTTGAGGCGGACGTTTCCGTGAGCTTGGGCCTTATCGTCACGGAATTGGTCATCAACGCCCTTAAACACGCCTTTCCCAATGAGCGAACCGGCCTGATCCTTATTGACTATCGTGCCTCAGACAAAGACTGGACCCTGACCATTTCCGATAACGGCATCGGCATGCCGGCGGGAAGTGGCGCACCTAAGGCCGGACTGGGAACAGGCATAGTGGAGGCGCTCGTTAAGAATTTGACGGGCGAAATCCTTCTAAGCGATGCCGATCCGGGCACGGTCGTCACAATACGGCACCGGGAAAATGCGGGTTCACGAATTGATCTGTCAGCAGCCGTATAAGCCCGAGGGTTCAGACGCGCGACATTACCGAAGCTGTCGAAGCTTCCAACTCCTATTCACAGAGTGAGCGATGAAAAATGGTAAAGCGGTCGTCCTGATTGTCGAAGACAACACGATCATTCGAATGGGGGCAGCCGATCTGGTTCTTGCCGCAGGCTACGAAGCTTTGGAAGCTTGCAATGCCGACGAGGCAATTCGCATCCTTGAGTCGAGAAATGACATCGATCTGGTGTTTACCGACGTTCAGATGCCCGGGACAATGGACGGTATCAAGTTGTCCCACTATATCAGGGATCGATGGCCACCTGTGAAACTGATAGTCGCATCCGGCGCGGCAATCCTTGAGGAGAGCAGTCTACCGGTGGGCAGCCGTTTCTTTTCAAAGCCGTATGATGATCATTCAATCACGGACGCAATGGCCCGCCTGCTTTCGCAAGTGCCGCCGGCCAACGATGCCGGTTGAGTTTCGGCGACCGACATCTGGGCGTACGGTCCGCGTCCCATCAAGTGCGGGTTCCAGGTAGGAATCCCAAGCGCTTGCGTGGTGTGGTCTTCAGCCGATTGCAGATCTCGATAACTTCGGCATCGCTGACGGAGAGCGGATCGACCTCTCTCGAAAGCCATTTACGGGCTCGTCTGTTGGAATTTTCGACCGTGCCTTTGTGCCATGGCGATTGTGGATTGCAGAATCTGGTTTGGGTCCTATGCTCGCTTGGAGGTAAGGCCAGTCGGTAAACTTCGTACCACGGTTGAACGTGATGTAACGACGGGCGAGGTGGGGCAGGGCCTGAAGTGCTTGCACAAGGCCGTTCATTACCGGTCGAGACTTCCGATCGTTGTTGCGCAGAAAGATCGCAAAGCGGCTGGCACGTTCAACGAGTGATGTCACATTGGCTTTCCCAAACTTCTTTCGGAACTGGATCAGGTCGCATTCCCAATGCCCGAACTGCTTGCGATCGGCAACCGCGTCGGGGCGGCGTAATCACGGACGCCGGTCGCGATTTTACTGTTCGACGGGCGACCAATTGCCTTGTGTCTGATCGAGGCAGCGCCGGTAGCCTCAATACGACCAATCAGCCTCTGAACATGCCGGGCGCTGATTGCCAGTACAGCGGGTGATCTTGTGTCGTTCATCCAGATCAATATGGGAGTAGGTACGGTCCATTGCGCTTTCCTTACGAGTGACAACCCATTGGCATCATTAGTAAGTCGCACTTCAAACTTGAACCCACCCCCACTACACATTTTGTGGCGGCAAGGTTGAAATGTCGCGAATCGTGCAAAGTTTAAATGTCATCTGTCGCTCTGCCAGCCAGTTAGAAATGCGACACTGGCTCAAACAATCAGCCCCCGACCGGACCGGCTGGGCC